>Ga0207695_10000086_pt1 | contig 278055 bp, 215 predicted proteins | sample KBSC54metaG_FD_184354 | JGI IMG/M metagenome (GOLD analysis project Ga0207695, IMG submission 184354) | Corn rhizosphere microbial communities from Kellogg Biological Station, Michigan, USA - KBS C5-4 metaG (SPAdes) (version 2) | ecosystem: Host-associated > Plants > Roots > Rhizosphere >...
AGGGCTATCGCCCGCAGTTCTACTTCCGTACGACGGACGTGACGGGCGTGGCGGAGCTTCCTGCGGGCACGGAGATGGTGATGCCGGGCGACAACGTGGAGCTGACGATTGAGCTGATCACGCCGGTAGCGATGGAAAAGGGTCTCCGGTTCGCGATCCGCGAAGGCGGACGCACCGTAGGCGCCGGAGCGATTTCGGAAATTATCAAGTAGACGCTGGCCGCGTCGGGCGCATATGCCGACAAGCTAGCGAGCAAAAGTAAAGAGCTCAGGATCAAGGGATCGATCAAAACGATCCCACCTGACAGAGGGATTTGAAATGCGGGAAATAGTCACATTGCAGTGTACGGAGTGCAAGGAGCGGAATTACTCAACGACGAAGAACAAGAAGACGACCACGGGCCGTCTTGAGTTCAAGAAGTTCTGCAACCGCTGCCGCAAGCACCAGCCGCACAAGGAAACGAAGTAACGACAGCCTTTAGCTACTAGCTCCTAGCTCTTGCATGGGAAAACCAGAACCTTGGCGTTCCACGAACAAGCTAGAGGCTAGAAGCTAAAAAGCTGTCTTTAGGGGCGTAAGCTCAACGGTTAAACTGTCGGTCTCCAAAACCGAACTTGGGGGTTCGAATCCCTCCGCCCCTGCCAGATTTGAGAAACAGGGAACAGGGATCAGGGAACCGGGATCAGTAGAGCGGAAATCCGCTATCTATCGACGAAAGATCACTGATCACTGTCCACTGAGTACTTGTTCTTTGAGAAGGAATTGAAGTATGGCAACAGAGTCAGCGATCAAGAAGGGCGACGACAGCTCAATCAAGCGTCAACAGTCGGGAGCGCTCGCGAACGTTTCGGAAGGCGCGCTTGGCATGTGGGGTAATCTCAATCGCTTTTTGAGCGACGTGCGCGCGGAGATGAAGAAGGTCGTCACGCCGACGCGGAAGGAAGTGCAGGCGACGACGTCGGTTGTCATCGTCACTGTGTTTATCTTCGGATTCTTCTTCTGGGTGACGGACAGCGTCTTCAGCAGGGCCCTTCAGGCAATCCTTCACAAGCTGGGCGCGCAGTAAGAATGCAGGATCGAATCGAGACAGCCATGGCAGAAGAAATAGCAAACTCCGCGGAACAACAACCGGCGCCCGAGCGCAATCCGCTATTCAAGTGGTACATCCTCCACGCCTACTCGGGATTTGAGCGCAAGGTGCGCGAGTCGATCGAGAGTCGCGTCCAGGCCTTTGGCCTGAAAGACAAGGTGGGCCGGGTAATGATCCCTACCGAGCCGGTGACTGAGATTGTCAACGGCAAGAAGCGCACGGTGGAGCGGGTTTTTCTGCCTGGATATGTGCTGGTCGAGATGGATCTCGACAACAATCTCTGGCACGTCCTGAAGGACACCCCGAAGGTTACGGGCTTCCTGGGGACCGGCGACAAGCCGGTGGCGCTGAGCGAGGAAGAAGTGAGTTCGATTCTCTTCCGCAGCGAGACCGCGAAGGAAAAGCCGCGGCTTAAGATCAAGTTTGAGAAGAACGAGTCCGTCAGGATCACCGACGGGCCCTTTGCCAACTTCAACGGCGTGGTGGATGAGATCAACGAAGATCGCGAAACACTGAAGGTCATGGTGACGATCTTCGGCCGCTCGACGCCGGTGGAACTGGAGTTCGGCAAAGTCGAAAAGATTGAGTAGCAGCTTCCAGCTTCTAGCTCCCAGCTTCTAGCTGACGGATTTCTAGCAACCGGCAGTTGGGATAGAGCGGAAGGCGTGCAACCTCAAAATTTGCAACAACCAGCTAGCAGCTAGCGGCTAGAAGCTAGTAGCTAGTTCCGAAGGAACTCAATGGCACCTCCGAAAAAAGTAAGCGCGATGGTCAAGCTGCAGATCGAAGCCGGCAAGGCTACGCCTGCACCGCCGGTTGGTCCGGCTCTGGGCCAGGCGCAGGTCAACATCATGGAGTTCTGCAAGCAGTTCAACGCGCGCACGCAGAACAAGGAGATGGCCGGCCTGATCATTCCGGTCGTCATCACAGTCTACGGTGACCGTTCATTCACCTTCATCACCAAGACTCCGCCGGCTTCGATCCTTTTGAAGAAGGCTGCTGGTCTGCAGAAGGGCTCGGGCACTCCAAACAAAGACAAGGTCGGTAAGGTGACGGAGAAGCAGGTACGCGAAATCGCTACGCAGAAGATGCCGGATCTGAACGCCGCATCCGTCGAGACGGCGATCAAGAGCATCAAGGGTACCGCCCGGTCCATGGGAATCGAAGTCGTAGGGTAAGTCCGGACTGGCTTACTAGCCGTAAATGCGAAGGCCCTCCCGTTCGGGAGGGCCTTTCTGTGTCGTTGTGAAAGCCCTTCTTTATTCGAAGGGATCTCATCTTTGAAGAGGAATCCGGCCTGGACAGATCGCTTCGGCTACTTCGGTGGCTGCGGAGTGAAGATCTCGCGCCTGGCCGGCTCGGGTTTCGGTTTGGGCTTCGGTGCTTTCTTGGCTTCTTTGCGACCTTTGTCTTTGCTTCCCATGTGTGACAGTGTGCCATAGTTTGCGCTCATCGGAAAGGCCGATGAACGCAAACAGTTACCAGCAGCGGGGGTGTCAGTTGCCAGCAGTTTTGTCGCCCGGCGTTGCAGCGGATGCCTTCTTTTGCTCCGATGTCGATGCGGGCGGTGTTGTCCGCTGTAGACGGTCGTGGTTGAGGATCGCATTGAAGACGAGAGCGTAGTCGCCAATTGTCTCGCCTCGATAGACCGGGTTGTTGCCGAACAGGAGGACGCTGCCAGTACCAAGATGCGCGTTGACCACAACGGCATGTTCGGCAATGGAGTTCGCTTTGTCGAGGAGACCGTCCAGCAGTAGCGTCTTGCCGTCATTGAAACGGAGGATTACTTCAGGGCGAAGCTGTTCGGGGATGACGGAGAAGTTATTTCGCATTTGCTCTTCGTTGAGTTTTTTCGCTTCCCACGGCTGGGTTTTCTCGAGCGTTTCGGCTTCAACGGCTTTGCGACCCAGAGGTTCGTCATTATCCTCGACACTTCCTCGGCCGGTGGGCCTTTGCGAATAGGGGTCCATCAAAAGGCGACCCGCTCTGCCACCGAGAGTGTTGCTAACACTGAAGGCCATCCCATTAGCGCTGATCACGGGAAGATTGCCACTGTAGCCGAATGCGATTGGATTGTCCTTCGACACGAAAGTGGTGTTGAGTACGGTTCCCACGACGCGAAGATCGCCCCCGGAGACTGTGCTGACGCCAGGAGCGAGCCCGGTCTCGATCGCAAAGCGAGAGGTGTCCTCGGATGTGATAAGCAGGCCGCCCTTCTCGACGAAAGTGCGGAGATGTTCCAAACCATCGTATCCGAGGCCGGGTCGAATGTCGTCCGTCGAGTCGTCGCCAATCTGGAGGTTGGGCGTGATGTCCGACTTCTTCCACGGCATCGGATTGTTCCACCGAGGCAGGCCATTGATGATGTCCTGCGTTGAGCCGTGGCCTACAGGCGCGAAGATGATGACGTCGTACTTCGAGCGAAGGTCGCTCTCTTTTGCCGCAGTCTGAGTGCTGATGTAGTCGAAAGGAATGCCGGCGGTGTCAAAGGCGTATCTCCACCAGCCTTCTGTCTGTGTGGCGAGCCAGGTGTGCATCATGGCGATCCGCGGCGGGGCGGCGTAATGTGTTGCGACCGATGGAGCGGCGGAGATTTTTGTGCCGTCCAGAGCCAGGCCGCGGAGCGTGTCCGCAATTTTGTCGTCTGCACCAGAGATAAGCATCGAGCCCGCGGAGAAATGCTTGCCGTCGGCATCGAAGGCCTTTTCGGCAACCTGAATCTTTGTGCCCTTGAGCTTATAAATCGCGGAGAGTAACGATATCTGGCCCGAGTTGTTGATGGCGATCACCGAGCCTGAGCCGTCGAGTTTGCCCGCAAGAACAGCGGGATCTTCGATAATTCTCATGTTGGCTTTAAGGATCGCCGGATCCGTAAGCCGGACGACCTTGAGATTGAAGAGGTGTGCGAAGGACCAGCCGGTGTCATCGTACGGATGCTTCTGCGGATCGTCGGGCGCCCAGTACTGGCGATCAAGGAGCGCGTCGGCGACACGTGAGTAGGGCTGGTCCATGCGGATGACGATTGAGCCTGCGGCGAAAGTCTCCTGCTTTGCCTTGTCGCCACGCTTTTCTCCGGCGATGGAGCATGTGGCGGCGTCAGAAAGCTGTTGAATCTCGACGTGCTGCCGCTGGAGAACCTTCAGGAGTTCGACTTCGCGGTTGCTCGATGCGGCGTCGGGCGCGATCACATAGGCTGTGGGGCCTTCGAGTGTTGGCTTCTGTATTGCGCGCTTGCTCTTCGCGTAGTAGTTCTCGAGGAAGTGGTGCGTGTGCTGAGAAAAGTAAGAGATGGTTGAAAGCAGCGCCGACTGCTCGTAGTTGTTGTTGTCGCGCTGCGACCAGTTCACGATTGGCCACGGCGGGTTCTGGCGATACCAGGTGCGCGAGTACTCCTCCGGATCGAGAATGCGTTTTTCGGTGTCCGCGCCGCCGTTACCGAAGGTTTCATACAGGCGGCTGATGCCGTTGTGCATCGAGGCTAGAAACATCAGGTAGCCGGGGCTCCATGTATCGAAGTCACCGTGGGTGAAAACGCCAGGCATGCCGAAGTTCTGCATCGCCGCTACGTTGTTCCAGCCGAGCTCAGCCCACTCGTCAGCGAGCAGCGGATCAACCCATGCGTTGTACGGGCCGTCGCCGACGGTGTTGTCGTAAAGGAATGGCACCGATTCATGGAGGTCGTGAAGGACCTGAGCGTGCCAGTCGAGGTAGGTGTTGAGGACGTTGCGAGTGAGATCGAGGGTCATGCCCATCGCGTCGCGATTGTTATCGTGGGCAACATAGTGTCCCCAATAGAGAAGGTGGGGGTATTTCTCGGTGGGGTGGGCTTTGTGCCAGCGATAGATATCAACCATGCGGTCGCGGCCGTCGACTTCGACAACAGGGGTGATAAGCACAATCATGTGCGAGCGGATGAACTTGATATAGGGCGAGTCGTCGACAGCGAGGCGGTACGCGAGTTCCATCAGCGCGGTGGGCGCACCGGTTTCGGGCGAGTGGATGGTGCCGGTGATGTAGTAGACCGGATAAGACTGGTCGATGAGCGTGCGAGCCTTCGCGTCGTCAAAGTTGATGGTGCGCGGGTCGGCGAGCTGGGCAAGGCGTTGTTTATTGACGTCTGCGTTCTTCAGCAGATCGGCATCGGCGACTGCAACGGCAATCTGCTCGCGGCCTTCTTCCGTGTGTCCAATGGTATAGACCTTTACGCGCGGGCTGGCCGCCGCGAGCATGCGGAAGTACTTATATGCATCTTCGGCATAGGGAAGAATGTCGGGCGCGCCGGAGACGTCACCAAGGACCTTGGATGGCGTAGGCACTGTTTTTGAAGCAGGAAGATAGTCAACAAGCGGAGACGTAAATGTCGGGTCCGTCGTGTACTTGTGGATGTGATCTGTGTATTCCTGATCGACGGGCTGCTGAGGGTCGCGGGCGAAGTTGCTATTCAGCGATTGGGCGTGGAGGAAGGCTGCGGCACTGAGAAAGGGAAGGGTACAAAGAAGCAAGGCCAGTCGATTTGGTCGCATAATGTCCTTCTGGTGAAGTTTCAGTCGGCACCCAGGAACTAAGGCGTAGGGATCAGAGCGATCGACACAGCACCGAAGCGGCAGCCCAGGAACGACCTTGCAGGGGAGTAGAAGACAGCGGAGAGCCGATTCGGAAGTGCTGACTTGTAAAAAACTATACGGCATCTGCTCTGGCTTCCAGAAATGGGCGCGAAAAACGTCACACGAGAGATTCAATATGATCAGGCGAACCCCAAGGCAGACAAAATTCAGTTAAATCGAAAATTCGCCTATTTCGAGACCCCTGCGCTGGAGATCGCCGCATCCCAACCAAAGCGATGTGAAGTGTCGCCAAGGAGAAGTTTGCTTATGACAGATTATCGAGTGAATAGAGGAGAAGCGCAGGAAGATCAGGTTACAGCTGCAATCGAGAAGACTACATCGCGGGTTCCGTCGAGCGCGTTTCTGGCCCTAGCCCTGGGGGCAATGGCGGTATCAGCTACTTTCCAGGCGATGAGCCGCAAGCATGAGTCGCTGTTTATCGGCCAATGGGCAGCGCCGTTTCTTCTGCTTGGGATTTACAACAAGATGGTGAAACAGCACGGATCGGATGGCATCAAGGGTTCACGCAACATCAGCGAGGGCTACTCAAACTTTCAGTCGCCCGAGCGTTCCTACAGCCAGACCGCGGCTGGTATCTAAGGCATTCATCAACGAAGCGATAAAGGCAGGCGATCCGTAGATCGCCTGCCTTTTGTTATTGGCGAAGAAGCATAGAGGGTTACTCGCCGCGAGCACTGACTGGACCCGTAACCAGCACCTGCTGGGGAGAAGCCACCTTCGCGGATGGTACGTGCAGATCAACCTTCAAGGACTTCACCTCTGTCTTCCCGTTCGACGGTGCCGTGAAGCTGACCTCGTACTGATTGCTCAACCTGCGGCGGAGGTCCTGAAAGAAGGGCTGCAATGAGACAGGATTGCCGAGGCCCTGCCAGTAGCTGTTTCCACCAGTGGCCTGCGCAACGAGCAGCAGCAAGTTTTGGCCGGCGTCTGACTCGTACCGGGTGTTGTTCGCCCGGCCAGTGTTCTTCCAGTAGATGGGGTAAACCACCAAGCCGGCTCGGATGGAGTCTTTGATTGCGGTCTGGACGTAAGGATCCTGAGGATCGAAACGACGCTCGTAGTTGTCTACGCCATCTGTAATCATCACAACTTCACGACGAGCGGTGCGATCGTGTGAGGGCCAGTTTTCTGCCAGGTCCGAAAGGCAGAAATAAGGGCTGGCATTCTCCCCGGGGATGCCTGGGCTGAGATGCAGCCCTTTGAGCACATCGGCCGCATTCGAGGAGAGTTGCGAGGAGAATGCAGCGCGGCCATGCTGCATATAAGCGATTGCCATTCCAGTGTTCGGCGGCATCTCTCTGACAAACGTCTGGATGTCGCTGAACTGCGTGCCCAGGCTCGCGCGCGCTCCGGCATCGAGAAGCAGAACAAGCTCAACGGGGCTGTTGCTCTCCTGAAGCTGATTGAAGCTCGTCACCGTGGATTCTTTGCCGTTGACCTTGAGCTTGAGGTCTCGCGCAAGAATCTGTCCGGCGTTGCCGGTTTTGGCTGAAGGCAACACCGTGACTATCGCCCGTCCCTGGCCCTGCTGGGAGGTTTTCTGCCCGAACACGGGAGAACCCACCAATAGTGTTCCGGCGGTTAGTGCAATTGCTGCTATTCCGAATCTCCTCATAAGTTGTCCTCTTCTAAGTGGCCCGACATCGTATCGAGCCTTTCCCTATCTCTTTCCTCTTACTTAGATGTTCGAAGGTGGAATTTGTTGCGGTAGTGCAGCTAACGCGAGCGGAATACGGGCTTTGGAGGCGCAGCGTTCCACTTCGCCAGAAAACGGGCAGGCGATGCGTTTTCATCTGATTTTGACAGGGTTTTGATGAGCTTTTCTACCGACGCCTTGATGATTGCGCTCGCAGCAGCTTCCGCCCTGGCAAGCACATCAAAAGGAGAACTTAGTGAGACAGGCAATCATGCGTCTGGCCGCACCGGTCTGCGCAGCAGTTTTTATCTCGACGATTCAACTTCACTCGCAGCAATTTCCGCTGCTCGCGGTCGGCACGCTCGATGAGTCAAGAGCGGGAGCCTGGGCGGATGTTTCCGGCTTGGCCTACACACTCGAAAACGGCGCGCCAGCGAACAAGCTGGGCGGAATCGGCTCGGCGATCACCTACGCCGGCGGAAATGCGTTTCTGGCGCTTCCCGATCGCGGGCCAAACGCTGTGGCATTCAACCCCGCTGTCGACGACACCGTGGCCTATGTGAATCGCTTTCATACCGTGCATCTGAATCTCACGCCGAATCATTCGAGCTCTGGGCTGCCATTTGAGCTGAAGCCCCTGCTGCAGCAGACTACCCTGCTGTGGAGTGCGACCCCGCTGCTGTACGGAAGCGTGAATGGCTCCGGCGTCCCGCCGATTAACGGGCTGATGAGGTACTACTTCACGGGCCGGTCGGATGGATTTGACGCGAGCCAGAATTCAGGCGATCCGAATGACGCCCGCTTCGATACCGAAGGCATTCGTGTTTCAAACGACGGCCAGAGCGTTTTTATTTCCGATGAGTACGGGCCCTATGTCTATCAATTCGACCGGAGCACCGGCGTGCGGCTGCGGACGTTTGCTTTGCCGTCGAACTTCTATGTGACCAATCTTTCGCCCGCGGGAGCAACGGAAATCAGCGGTAACATTGTTGGGCGAACAGCGAACAAAGGCATGGAAGGACTGGCGATCACTCCGAATGGGAAGACCCTGGTGGGTATCGTACAGGCATCTCTAATCCAGGATGCTGCTCAGAAAGGTGCTGCGGCAAAGCTCCTTCGCATCGTGACGATCGACATTGCGTCCGGTCAGATAACGGGCCAGTTCGCCTACGGACTTACGACTGGCTCTGGAGTAAGCGAAATCCTGGCGCTGAATAATCATGAGTTTCTGGTCGATGAACGGGATGGACATGGCCGCGCCGACGGCAGCCTCGCGCTAGTCAAGCAGCTTTTCAAGATCGACCTAGCTGGGGCAACCGATGTTGGCCAGATGGACGGAAAGACGGCGGCAGCAAATGAGGTCAAGAAGACCGTGTTCGTAGATCTGGTCAAGTCGATGAACGCTGCGGGAATCTCCTCGGCCGAGATCCCTGCAAAAATTGAGGGGATCACTTTCGGGCCGGATCTGAAGGGTGGCGGGGAAACGATTCACACCCTGTGGGTGGCGAACGACAACGACTTCTCGCAAACAGTGCTGGACCCGGACGGGAACACCGTCGCCAACCCGAACCAGTTCTTCGTATTCGGTTTCAAGGATTCGGACCTGGGCGGTTCGGCGTTTCTGCCTCAGTTTCAGGAAACTCGGGAACTTCCTTTGTTCCTGAGGTAAGGGACCGCAGTGCCGGATGGCTACCCGCCCTCCGGCACTGAATCCTGGGGCATGAAAATCTTTAACCCATACAGGGCACTTTTCAGGCGTTTGTTGCACTTCCACATCCAATCCGCTACACTTTATTCATGTGCTCGGGGCGAAGCTCCGGGCCGTCAATTGCACCACGGCATTTGGACCTGTTCGAGGCGATAAGCGCCAGGGTATCAGGCGTATGGCCTCCAGGTTCCCCGAAAAGGGGCTGGCGACTGCGGTGGGAGACGAGGATCTGATGGCTAAACAAAGCAAGAATATTGCGAAGGCGCGCGCGGCTGTAACGAAGCCGGCCTATCCGCTTTCAGAAGCGGTCAGCCTGCTGCAGCAGGTGAAATTTGCCAAGTTCGACGAGACAGTCGATTTGACCATGCGCCTGGGTGTAGACACCCGGCATGCCGACCAGATGGTGCGTGGAACTGTGGTTCTTCCGCATGGACTGGGCAAGACCAAGACCGTTGCCGTGATCGCCACGGGCGATCGCCAGAAGGAAGCGCAGGATGCAGGCGCCGACTTCGTGGGCGGCGAGGAGATGGTCGAGAAGATCCAGAAAGAAAACTGGACCGATTTTGACGCCCTGATTGCGACCCCCGACATGATGAAAGTGGTCGGACGTCTGGGCAAAGTGCTCGGACCGAAGGGCCTTATGCCCAACCCGAAGACGGGGACCGTGACGCAGGATGTGGCCGCGGCGGTGAAGGAGATCAAGGCCGGCAAGGTGGAGTTCCGCGCCGACAAAACCAGCCTGGTGCACGTGCCGGTGGGCAAGCTGAGCTTTGACTCGCAAAAGCTGATCGACAATGCAACGACCGTAATTACGTCGATCGTCCGCGCGAAGCCTTCGGCCGCGAAAGGCAAGTACATCAAGAGTGTGACCCTGAGCTCGACAATGGGCCCCGGAGTCCCGTTGGATTCAGCTGTGGCGGACGCGGCGGGCAAGCACTAAGAGCAGCGGTCAGTGATCAGCAAAGCCGCCGGTATGATTGCTGGCTGAGAGTTTTAAGTTTTGGATTGCGCGCCGGTAAAGCGCGGGAGATAGGGATCAGGGAACAGATAGGGATCACGGTTCAGGTACTGACCTCTGATCACTGACCACTGATCTCTGTGCGGAGCACACAATGGCAATTTCGAAGGCGAAGAAGACGGAGAAGGTGAATCAGCTCGCGAAGGAGCTGGAGACCTCAACTACCGCGATTATCGGCACGTTCAGCAAACTGACCGTTGCCAAGGACTACGAGCTGCGCAAGGTCATCCGCGAGGCTGGCGGTAAGTATCGCGTAGTGAAAAACAAGCTGGCCGCCGTTTCCAGCGAGAAGTCGGCAGTGGGTCCGGCGCTGAAGGGTCTGAAGGGTGTCAATTCAGTTGCGTTCACCTCGGGTGACCCAGTTGCGCTGACGAAGGTTTTCGCTAAGTGGGCTGGCGACAATGCCGAGTTTCAGTTCAAGCTGGGCATTGTTGACGGCAAGCTGATCAACGTGGAAGAGATCAAGGCCCTGGCGACGATGCCGGGCAAGGAAGAGCTCTTCTCGAAGCTGCTGTTCTTGATCAATGCTCCTGCGCAGCGACTCGTCACCGTCCTCAATGCAACAGGCCGCGATCTGGCCGTTGTGTTGAACCAGGGCGTCGAGAAGGAAAAGTTTACGGCGGCATAACCGCCGGAGTTCGTGGTATCCCAGGTTTCAAATCGAGAGCTGGGGCACCCAGGTTCCTGGTTAAGTTCGGGAGCTGACTTGAAGAATTTTGGCAGTAAGGCGGGCGGGAAGGGCGCTGGTCTGGCGCATCGGAAACTTACCGTTTGAGTTTGCGGCCGGGAATATCAATTTCGGATTTGAATGGAGAATAAACATGGCGGATCTCGCACAGTTGGAAGAACAGATTGTTGGGCTGAGCCTGCTCGAGGCTGCATCCCTGGTTAAGAAGCTCGAAGAGCGTCTCGGCGTCTCGGCGGCAGCGGCGGCTCCGGTTATGGTTGCCGGCGGCGGCGGTGGGGCAGCGGCTCCGGCGGCTGAGGAGAAGACCGAGTTCCAGGTAATCCTCAAGGATGCTGGCGCGAACAAAATCAACACCATTAAGGCTGTTCGCGAGGTTACCTCGCTCGGCCTGAAGGAAGCCAAGGACCTGGTCGATGGCGCGCCCAAGCCGTTGAAGGAGAGCGCGACCAAGGACGAGGCAGAGGCGATCAAGAAGAAGTTCGAAGGCGTTGCAACCATCGAAGTTAAGTAATTTGGTACGTGACTTGCAAGACACGCCGGGACGCGCTACGATAATCGTTGCGCGTCTTTTCGGCCCTGCGGGCATACCTGCAATCTGGGCGAAAACCAAACACGGCGCGTCTTGATAAGAGTCAAAGGGCACAATGATCGAATCTCTGGCTGGGCCAAGCAGCCTAGAATCGAGCATTAACGCGAAGTTCAAGTGCTCTAGTGTCAACAGGATACGCGGGCTTCCTGTTGATGGATGTCGATTGGCAGGCGACGGGCAGCAGAAGCGAGCTTTGGGATCGGCGACAGGATTTCAGCAAAAATCGGATGGGGGCACAGGCTCTAAGCCGCGCTCGTGAGGAATTGCGTCCTCGCGGGCATTTGTGTCTCTGCCGCAGCGGTTTTAAGCGTTCGGGGCGAAATCACGTTGCGTCAGCAGTATTTCAGCCGGGGGACACCGGAGAAGTCTGCTTCCGATTAGGAAGTACAAAGTTTGTGATGCGCTTAGGCGTTTCGGAGATCGCCGCTGAAGGGAAGTTGACCGTTATAGGCCAGCTTCGATTGCAGCGACTCTCGGATTCTTATAGCGCACTGTCCTGAGGAACAACAACGCCTGTGGGGCGAATTTCGGCAAGCCTCAATTAAGTAAACACGCTTGGCGCGGAACACCGGAGCTTCGGCTGGTCAATCGCCGGAATTCCGGAGCGGGACTGGCGATATGCAGTGAGCCAGTCCGGGCGATTCGGTTTGTAACTTCAGCAACTGCTGGTGCCCCGAGACTCGGGTGCCGGCCCGGCGCGATTGTGATGAGTATCGACCGGTTTGAGGAGCCTCAGGAGTGATGCATGTCTAACGAGAAGCGCGCGATTCGCAGCCGGCTCGATTTTTCCAAGATTCCTACAGCCACCCAGATTCCCAACCTGATCGAAGTGCAGCGCCGTTCGTACGAGCGCTTCCTGCAGATGGACAAGCTGCCCAACGAGCGCGATGACTCGGGGCTGCAATCGGTGTTTGTCTCCGTTTTCCCCATCACCGACTTCCGCGGGATCTCGCAGCTTGACTTCGTCGACTATGCGATCGGCAACTGGGAGTGCAAGTGCGGCCACCTGAAAGGCCTTCACCACCTGCGTACCGCGTGTACCCATTGCGGCGCGATGGTGATCACCGATCCGTTTCTTCCTGGCGACGTTCTCTGTCACAAGTGCGGAACCTACAACAAGAACGTTCCCGACTTCTGTAACAAGTGCGGCGACCCTGTCGGCCTGCAGCTGAAGTATGACCAGCAGGAGTGCGAAGAGCGCGGCATGACGTTTTCTGCCCCGCTGAAGGTCACTGTCCGCCTGACGATCTACGACAAGGACGCTGAGACCGGGAACAAAACCATTCGCGACATCAAGGAGCAGGAAGTCTTCTTTGGCGACATTCCGCTGATGACGCCGAACGGCACCTTTATCGTGAACGGCACCGAGCGCGTAATCGTGTCGCAGCTTCACCGTTCGCCGGGCGTCTTCTTTGAGACTGCGAACAACCGCACCTACTTCCTCGGCAAGATCATTCCGTATCGCGGATCGTGGGTGGAGTTCGAGTACGACCAGAAGAACACCCTTTACGTTCGCATCGACCGCAAGCGCAAGTTTCTGGGAACGATCTTCCTTCGCGCTCTCGGTCTGCGCTCGAACGAAGAGATTCTCAAGACCTTCTATACGGTCGATCGCATTCTGATCGAGAACGGCAAGCTGCAGTGGGCTGTCAAGGCCGATCCCAAGCACTCAACGCACCTGCTCGGAGCAAAGCCGGCGCATGCCGTTCTGCATAAGGGCGAGGAGATCGCGCACTCCGGTCGCAAGATCACTGCGAACACGCTGAAGGCGATTCGTGCTGCGGGCATGGAGAAGATCGAAGTTGAAAACGCCGAGCTCGACGGCGCTCTAACGGCTGCCGACGTGGTGGATCTGAACACGGGCGAAGTGATCGTCGAAGCCAACGTCGAGTTGACCGCCGATCGCCTGCACAAGGTGATGGCCAGCGGTGCGACCAGCGTCGAGCTCTTCTTCCCCGAGCGCGACGACGTGGGCAACATCATCACGAACACGCTGAAGCGCGACTCCGTACACAAGCCGGAAGAGGCGCTGATTGAGATTTATCGCAAGCTGCGCCCGGGCGATCCGCCGACGCTGGATACCGCAACTGCGCTTTTCGAAGGCATGTTCTTCGATCCGCGCAAGTATGACTTCTCGCGGGTTGGCCGTCTCAAGTTCAATATCAAGCTCTACGAGAATCAGGACGCGACGCAGCTCGATCATCGCACCCTGACGCCGGAAGACTTCTACGCGACGATCCGCTACCTGCTGAAACTGCGCAAGAACATCGGCGCGGTTGACGACATCGATCACCTCGGCAACCGTCGCGTTCGCGCGGTCGGTGAGCTGATGGAAAACCAGTTCCGCATCGGCCTCGTGCGCATGGAGCGCGCCATCAAGGAAAAGATGAGCGTGTACCAGGAATTGTCGACGGCGATGCCGCACGACCTGATCAATGCCAAGCCGGTCATGGCGGCGATCCGCGAGTTCTTCGGATCTTCGCAGCTGTCGCAGTTCATGGACCAGACCAACCCGCTATCGGAAATCACGCACAAGCGGCGTCTGTCGGCACTTGGACCGGGCGGTCTTTCACGTGAGCGTGCAGGCTTCGAGGTTCGCGACGTGCACCCGACACACTACGGCCGAATCTGCCCGATCGAAACACCGGAAGGTCCGAACATCGGACTGATCAGTTCGCTGAGCTGCTTTGCGCGGATCAATGAGTATGGCTTCATCGAGTCGCCTTATCGCAAGGTGAAAGATTCAAAGATTCTGGACTACGTGGAAGTGGTGAACGCAGGCGAAAGCGGTCATCGGGTCGGCGACCACATCGAGAAGGATGAGGCGATCAAGCTGAATGCCTCGCTGAAGAAGCAGGGCAAGCGGACGATCGACTATATGCCGTACAGCTTCTATCTGTCGGCTTGGGAAGAGGACCGTCACACCATCGCGCAGGCGAACATCGAGTTCAGTGACGACGGCGTGATCACGGAAGACCTTGTCAACGCTCGCCGGCAGGGCAACTTCGTGCTGGTGAACAGGACCGAAGTCGACTACATCGACGTCTCGCCGAAGCAGCTCGTTTCGGTGGCCGCTTCTCTGGTGCCGTTCCTCGAGCACGACGACGCGAACCGCGCACTGATGGGCGCCAACATGCAACGCCAGTCGGTACCGCTGCTCGTGGCGGAAGCTCCTCTGGTGGGAACCGGCATGGAAGGCGTTACGGCTCGCGACTCGGGTGCCGTGGTGCTTGCCAAGCGTAACGGAATCGTGGACTCGGTCGACTCCGAGCGAATCATCGTGCGCGTCGAGGGTGAGCACCATCCGACGCAGCTGTCGCGCGAAGTCGGATCGGACATCTATACGCTGATTAAGTTCAAGCGCTCGAACCAGAACACCTGTATTAACCAGAAGCCGGTTGTGCGCGAGGGTGAGCGTGTGGTGAAGGGTCAGGTCATCGCTGACGGTCCCTGCACCGAGCAAGGCGAGCTGGCGCTGGGGCGCAACGTGCTGGTGGCCTTCATGCCGTGGCGCGGTTACAACTTCGAGGACGCGATTCTGATCAGCGAACGGCTGGTTAAGGACGATTACTACACCTCGGTGCACATCGAGGAGTTTGAAATCGAAGCTCGCGACACGAAGCTCGGACCGGAAGAAATCACGCGTGATATCCCGAACGTTTCAGAGCATGCGCTGCGCGATCTGGACGAGAGCGGCGTTATCCGCATCGGCGCCCAGATCAGCCACGGCGACATCCTCGTGGGCAAGGTCACGCCGAAGGGCGAGACGCAGCTCACTCCAGAAGAAAAGCTGCTGCGCGCCATCTTCGGTGAGAAGGCCGGCGACGTTCGCGACGCTTCACTGACGTGCCCTCCGGGTATCGAAGGCACGGTGGTTGACGTCCGCATCTTCAGCCGCAAGGGACAGGAAAAGGACGAGCGCGCCAAGCAGATCGAAGCGGAATATGTTTCGAAGCTGGAGAAGAATCTTGGCGACGAAATCCGAATTCTGACTGACGAGCGTCTGAAGAGACTCGAAGGAATCCTCGGTGGCAAGGAAGTTCTAGCCGACCTGCACGACGAGCGCACCAACAAGCGCCTCATCACCAAGGGTGCGCTGCTGGATCGTGAGACGATCGAGCGCATCTCGACGAAGAACCTCAAGCGCATCCGCTATAACGACAAGGATCCCCGCGTCAACGAGCAGATCGATGAGATCGAAGAGATGACCTCGCGTCAGATCGAAGTTCTGCGCAAGATCACGAACGAGAAGATCGCAAAGCTGCAGAAGGGCGACGAACTCCCTCCAGGCGTTATCAAGCTCGTCAAGGTCTACGTTGCCATGAAGCGCAAGCTTTCTGTCGGCGACAAGATGGCCGGCCGCCACGGTAATAAGGGTGTGATCGCGCGCATTCTTCCCGAAGAAGACATGCCGTATCTGCCCGATGGCACACCAGTCGAAATCGTTCTCAATCCTCTCGGCGTTCCTTCTCGTATGAACGTCGGGCAGATTCTGGAGACGCACCTGGGCTGGGCTGCTCACAGCCTGGGCAACAAGATTGCCGAACTGGTTCGCGCGAACAGCGACGTCAATACCACGCGCGAACTGATGCGCAAGGAGTTTGCGGGTACCGCAACTTTGCGGCAATTGGAGGAGCTTGATGACGAGATGCTGCTTCGCGTAGCAGCAGGCATGAAGCGCGGCATCTGGTTCGGCACAGCAGTGTTCGACGGCGCCAAGGAAAGCGAGATCAAGGCGCTATTGGCAGCGGCTGGATTGCCGTCATCGGGCAAGACGCCGTTGTTCGACGGCATGACCGGAGAACAGTTCGAACAGCCGGTGACCGTGGGCTACATCTACATGCTGAAGCTCTCGCACCTGGTCGACGACAAGATTCACGCGCGTTCGATCGGACCGTACTCGCTCATCACCCAGCAGCCGCTGGGCGGAAAGGCGCAGTTCGGTGGACAGCGCTTCGGCGAAATGGAAGTGTGGGCGCTCGAAGCATACGGCGCTGCATACATCCTGCAGGAACTGCTCACCGCGAAGTCTGACGACGTGTATGGCCGTACCAAGATCTACGAGGCCATCGTCAAGGGTGAGGCTGCGATTGAGCCGGGTGTGCCTGAGTCGTTTAATGTGCTGATTCGCGAGTTGCAGTCGCTCTGTCTCGATGTGGAACTGATCAAGCGCGCGGACCTTATAAAGAAGGCTCCGGCGCCGGAGATGGCAGCGGTAGCAGACGACTAGCTGGTGATTCCCAGGTCTCAACGTCGAGACCTGGGACACCCGACGAGCTTGAAGTTTTCGGTGTCCTTCTTGAAAGCGGTAAACGCCGCTTCCCGGGAAGGAAGGACCCGACGAAGTTAATCCCGGGAGATACCGCGGCGAGTGCCGGAAGGCCCGCCAAGGAGGGTCGCCTTGTTCCGTTCAAACCCGTTTGAACTCACCAGCCCGATTACAGACTTTGACGCCATCCGCATCATGCTGGCTTCGCCGGAAAAGATCCGCTCGTGGTCGCATGGCGAGGTGACGAAGCCGGAAACCATTAACTACCGCACCTTTAAGCCGGAGCGCGACGGCCTCTTCTGCGCCCGCATCTTTGGGCCGGTCACCGACTGGGAGTGCCTCTGCGGTAAATACAAGCGCATGAAGCATCGCGGTGTGATCTGCGACAAGTGCGGTGTCGAAGTCACCGTGAGCAAAGTGCGCCGCGAGCGCATGGGACACATCGAGCTGGCTTCGCCCTGTTCACACGTGTGGTTCTTCAAGGGGCTGCCTTCGCGTATCGGCCACTTGCTCGACATCTCCCTGCGCGACCTAGAGAGCATTCTCTACTTCGAGTCCTATGTCGTCGTTGACGTGGGGGACGCGCCCGTGAAGGAGCGCGAGATCATCAAGGACGAAGCCCGCTATCGCGAGCTCGACCAGCAGTATCGTCCCTCAGGCTTCAAGGCCATGATGGGTGCGGAAGCGATCAAGGAGCTGCTGAAGCGCGTCACGATTGAAGAGCTCGCAATGGAACTGCGCGAGCGCATGAAGACCGAGACCTCGGCGCAGAAGAAGATCAAGTACGCCAAGCGCCTGAAGGTGGTCGAGGCATTCCGCAAGTCGAGCAACAAGCCGCAGTGGATGATTCTCGACGTGCTGCCGGTCATTCCTCCAGAGCTGCGCCCGCTGGTTCCGCTGGATGGCGGCCGCTTTGCAACTTCGGATCTGAACGACCTCTATCGTCGCGTCATCAACCGGAACAACCGGTTGAAGAAGCTGATGGACCTGCACGCGCCTGAGGTCATTGTGCGCAACGAAAAGCGCATGCTGCAGGAAGCTGTTGACGCCCTGTTCGACAACGGCCGCCGTGGCCGTGTTCTTCGCGGCGCCAACAACCGCCCGCTGAAGTCGCTCTCCGACACTCTGAAGGGCAAGCAGGGCCGCTTCCGCCAGAATCTGCTCGGCAAGCGCGTAGACTACTCCGGCCGTTCTGTGATCGTAGTCGGACCTGAGTTGAAGCTGCACCAGTGCGGTCTGCCGAAGAAGATGGCGCTCGAGCTGTTCAAGCCCTTCATTTATCACCGCCTCGAGCAGACGGGTCACTGCACCACCATCAAGCAGGCAAAAGAAATGGTGGAGATGCAGGAACCGGTGGTCTGGGACATCCTTGAAGAGGTCATCAAGGATCACCCGGTACTGCTGAACCGCGCCCCAACGCTTCACCGCCTCGGCATTCAGGCCTTTGAGCCGGTGCTGGTGGAAGGCAAGGCCATCAAGATTCACCCACTGGTCTGCACCGCGTTCAACGCAGACTTCGACGGCGACCAGATGGCGGTGCACATTCCGCTGTCGCCGGAAGCGCAGATCGAAGCCAGCGTGCTGATGCTTGCTTCGCACAACATCCTTTCGCCCGCGTCGGGTCAACCGATCACCGTGCCTACGCAGGATATGGTTCTCGGCCTCTACTACCTGACTAAGGCGAAGAAGGGTGGACGTGGCGAAGGCCGCGTCTTCTCAAATACCGAAGAGATCCTCATGGCTCTGGAAGCGAAGGAGCTGGAGACGCTGACGCCGATCCGCCTGCGCTATACGGGCAAGGTTCTCGACATGACCACGGCGTATGACGATCAAGACCTGACGCATACCGAGCCTGTGGACTTCAACAACGAGTACATCAACACGACCGTTGGCCGCGTGATCCTGAACGACGCACTTCCCTCGGGTATGCCGTATATCAACGGCCTGCTCAAGAAGAAGGGCATCGGGCAGCTGGTGAACTACTGTAACCAGAATCTCGGTCTTGAGATTACGGTGGGCATGCTCGATCGCATCAAGCAGCTCGGCTTCCAGTACGCGACGCGTTCGGGTCTGTCGGTTGGTCTGGATGACATGGTCATTCCGGCGAGCAAGTACACCGTGGTCGAAGAAGCTGACCATAAAGTGATCGAAGTCCAGAAGCAGTATATGGACGGCGCCATCACCAACGGCGAGCGCTCGAACAAGGTCATCCAGATGTGGTCGGCTGTTACAGATCAGGTTGCTGACGAAATGTTCGGCAACATGAAGCGCGCGGATGAAGAAGGAGCCATGAACCCGATCTACATCATGGCCGACTCCGGCGCCCGCGGTTCGAAGCAGCAGATTCGTCAGCTCTCGGGTATGCGCGGACTCATGGCCAAGCCGTCAGGTGAGGTTATTGAAACGCCGATCACGGCGAACTTCCGCGAAGGTCTGACAGTGCTCGAATACTTCATCTCGACGCACGGCGCACGTAAGGGTCTGGCCGACACGGCACTCAAGACTGCCGACTCGGGCTACCTCACTCGCCGTCTCGTCGATGTGGCACAGGACGTCATCGTCACAGAGTACGATTGCGGAACGAGCGAAGGCATCTACGTTGGTTCTATCGTTGAGTCCGGCGAGATCATCGAGCCCATGCGCGACCGAATCATCGGACGCGTCTCGCTCGAGCGTATCAAGGACTACGACAACAACGTGGTTGTCGAAGTAAATCAACCCATCGACGAAGACATCGCCTCGGCGATTCAGGGCGCGGGTGTCGAGAAGGTCAAAATCCGCTCGGTGCTCACCTGCGAATCGCGTCGCGGCGTCTGCGCGCTGTGCTACGGACGCAACCTTGGTTCTGGCCGAATGGTCGAGCTCGGTGAAACCTGCGGCGTCATCGCGGCGCAGTCCATCGGCGAGCCAGGCACTCAGCTCACGATGCGTACCTTCCACGTCGGCGGTACCGCCAGCCGTGTGCAGGATAAGTCGCGTCTCGATGCCAAGAACAACGGCTTCGTGCGCTTCATCAACCTGAGCTTTGTTGAGAGCAAAGACGGCGCCTTGGTTTCGATGAATCGTTCAGGTTCGATCGCAGTAGTTGATGAGCGCGGACGAGAGAAGGAGCGTTACCAGGTTGTGTACGGTGCGCGCCTTCGCGTGAAGGACGGAGCTGCAGTCAAGCTCGGCGAGTTGTTGGCCGAGTGGGATCCGTACACCTACGCAATTCTCACGGAAATCGGCGGCACCGTGCAGTTCAAGGATCTACAGGAAGGCATCACGCTCAACGAGGAAGTCGACGAAGTTACCGGCCTCTCGCGCTGGGTGGTTGCCGATGCTCCGGATGAGAAGCGCCAACCTGCCTTCCTCGTGAAGAATGCGAAGACTCACAAGCGGTACCTGCTGCCTCGCGGAGCTCACCTGATGATTCAGGATGGCGACGAGGTAGGTCCGGGCGATGTTCTTGCGAAGATTCCGAAGGAGTCGACGCGTACGAAGGACATCACGGGCGGTCTGCCGCGCGTCGTGGAGCTCTTCGAAGCCCGCAAGCCGCGTGAGACGGCGATCATCAGCGAGATCGATGGTGTGGTTCGCTTCGGCGAAGTCGCCAAGGGGCAGCGCAAGATTTACGTCACGGCTGACAACGGCGACGAGAAGGAGTACTCGGTGCCTCGCGGCACTCACGTCAATGTGCAGGAAGGTGAACGCCTGCGCGCTGGCGATCCTTTGATGGATGGTCCGTTGAACCCGCACGACATCTTAGCCGTGCTGGGCGAAAAGGAACTGCAGGCTTACCTGGTGAACGAAATTCAGGAAGTCTACCGTCTGCAGGGCGTAGCCATCAGCGACAAGCACATCGAAGTAATTGTGCGTCAGATGCTGCGCTGGGTGCGCATCGATGAGGTGGGCGACACGAACTTCCTGCTCGAGCAGCAGGTCGATCGGTTCCGCTTCCGCGAAGAGAACGAGCGCATCGTGCGCGAGGGTGGCCGCCCGGCACTGGGCCGTCCGCTCCTGCTGGGTATCACGAAGGCATCGCTCTCGACCGACAGCTTCATCTCGGCAGCCAGCTTCCAGGAGACGACACGCGTTCTCACGGAAGCCAGCATCAACGGTGCCATCGACAATCTGCGCGGTCTGAAGGAAAACGTCATCGTCGGCCGCCTGATCCCGGCAGGCACGGGTCTCGAGTACTACCGCAACGTCCAGCTTTCTCCGGAGCTGGAGGAAGCGGCGGCCCGAGTCCAGCAGGAAGTTCATGCTGAGAAGGAAGCCGAAGAGCGTGAGCTCGAGATGATGCGCCAGGAAGGCGAAGCCGAAGAGATGGCTGCAGAGTAACGATTTACCTAAACCACTTAGGACCTCGCTGCGGCGAGGTCCTTTTCTTTTCTGGCCAGGAAATGCGACTGGATGGGCGGAACGGGATGCGGCAACGCACCGTCATTCCGTTGATACCTCTTGCTGAATCTGACTGAAAAACGCATCCAAGCACGGCCAGGAAAGTCTAAAAGGTTAGGCAGGTGGGAATTATTCCGCCAAGTCTTTCAAGGTAAGGGGTTCGTATGAAGCAGGGAACCATCGAAAAAATGCAGTTACGGTGGTCAGGAGTTATGCTTCTGGCTGTTGTGGTCGGGCTTGCAGCCGGATGCAAGATGAAGCAGGCGTCCGCGCCAAACGATCAGCAGATGGCAAGCGACATCCAGGCAAAGATCAAGGGTGAATCGGCTCTCGCTCAGCAGAACATCCAGGTCAGAGTGGTGAACGGAGTTGCTACGTTAAATGGCACGGTGAGTGACGAAGCTTCGCGCTCTCTCGCTGGGAATGACAGCGGGACCATCAGCGGCGTAAAGACGGTGATCAACAATCTCACTGTGCAATCGGCGGCAACTGCATCGGCTCCGGCATCCGAGCAGACGGCCCTGGCAGCGGCTCCGGCGCCTGCTCCAGAACCATCACGTTCACGCGATCGCGACTCCCGGGCCGATCGCAAGAAGAAGCACGACTACCAGCGCGACGACAGCAATCCGGTCAGTGCGCCGGTGACGCCGGCGTACCAGCCGGGACCGTCTCAGGCAGACAACACTCCACCGCCTCCTCCGGTTCAGGCTGCTCCACCTCCGCCTCCGCAACCGGTGGTGAGAGACGTTACTATCCCTGCGGGCACTGTTGTTCCGGTCAGAATTACTGAGACTTTAGACAGTAAGACGGCGCAAACGAACGATGTTTTCCATGGATCGCTTGCGGCAGATCTCGGAACGCAGGGTGTAATTGCGCTTCGGCGCGGGGCGCCGATCGTTGGCCGTATTGTTGAGGCTCGAGAGGCGGCACATTTCAAAGGACAGTCGCTGCTTAGCCTTGAACTGACCGATATTCAACGCGGCGGGCAGAAGATTCCTGTTACCACCGATGCCTTCGTCAAACAAGGCGCGGCGCGGGGGAAGAATACAGCGACGAAAGCCGGCGGTGGCGCGGCATTTGGCGCGATCATCGGCGCGTTGGCTGGCGGCGGCAAAGGAGCGGCCATTGGCGGTCTTGCTGGCGCGGCAGCAGGCACAGGCGTGAATGCCGCCACACGCGGCGAACAGACCGTGATCCAGACTGAGACGTTAATCAACTTCCAGTTGCAGTCGCCAATTACGGTGCGGGTGACAATTCCGCCGCCTGGATCAGATGTGCAGGACGAGCGGAACGATCCGCAACTGCAACCGCGCTGAAGATCTCGCTTACTAAAGTGTGAAGCAGCATCCGGAATCAAACAGGTCCGCAAGTCTTTGCAATCAGATTGGTTTGCGTCTGGGGGCGAATCTAAGTGGTAGATGGGTCCGGTTCATAGCCGGGCCCATTTCATTTCGAGCAAATTAACCCCGTGCTAATATCTAGGCATTCACGACAATTCAATATTGCGCGGTACCCGAATTGCCTAATCCGTCTGTATCTGTATCTGTCTCTGAAGTTGCGGTGATTCGTCCTGCGGCGACCAAGCCGCCCATGCTGATCGAGCGTACGCAACCGGTCCTCGACAGGCTGGCGACTCTACTGGGCGAACCCGTCATCACCTACTGGATTTCCAGCAAAGGGTCGATCTGCCAAAGCGACGTGGCAAGCCTGTATGCGCTTTTGCGCAATGTCGGCAGCCTCGAGCGGCTGTCTGTATTCGTGAAGTCAGACGGCGGGTCTGGTCAGGCATCTCTGCGCATGGTGAACCTGCTACGGCGCTACGTGAAGCACTTGACCGTGCTCGCGCCGCTGGAATGCCAATCGGCAGCAACGATGCTCGCACTCGGCGCAGACAAGATCCTGATGGGACCGCTCGCGCACCTCTCGGCCGTCGACACTTCTCTGACTCACGATCTCTCGCCCATCGATCGCGACAATGATCGCGTAAGCGTCAGCAATGACGAACTGCTGCGGGTGATCCGGCTTTGGACGGAGCAGGCAAAGGACTCAACAACCAACCCTTATGCGGCTCTTTTCCCTTATGTGCATCCTCTGGTGATTGGAGCGGTTGACCGGTCAAGCGCACTTTCAACGCGTATCTGCGAGGAGATTCTCTCGTACCACATGCATGATCAGGAGCGGGCGCGAGAGATCAGCAACAATCTGAATGCGGGATACCCGTCGCACAACTATCCCATCACCCTGCGCGAGGCAAAGCGCATCGGCCTTAATGTCGAGCCGATGGAAGACAATGTGAATGCGCTTCTCTTCGAACTAAACGAGATCTACTCTGAGATGGGACAAAGCGCCAGCACCGACTACGACGAGAAGAACTCGCATGACAACAGCATCATCAAGGTGATGGAAGCCAGCGGCACGATGGTCTACTACCAACTCGACAAGGATTGGCACTATCGCAGTGAGGAACGCCGTTGGGTGGCTCTGAATGAAAAGAGCCAGTGGCGCAAGGCAGATCTGGCCAAGGGTAAGGTGACCATATCGCAACTGCACGTTCGTTAGACAGGGCAGTACTTTTACCACGGGGGGAAACATGAAGCGCCGGTCCTGATGGATCGGCGCTTCACGTTTGTAGTCGAGTTATCTGCTTGGCTTGAAGAGAGACTGTTGCAACTGGCCCGGCATTTCAGTCTTATGCCGCTTGGTATGTTTGTTCACGTACATGGCCGCATCGGCAGAACTGAGCAGGCTGTCTGCCGTTGTGCCGTCATCGGGATATACCGCGATGCCGACGCTCGCGCCGCCTCTCAGTACGTATCCTTCAACTGCGAAGGGCGCGTCGAAGCAGCGTTCCAGCCTCTGAGCTACTTCCTCGAGAGCCGCGCGGCTGCGAACCACTGGGACCAGTGCGGCAAATTCATCTCCACCCAGACGCGCGAGCATATCGCCAGTGCGAAGCTGGCGCTTCATCCGCATCGAGACTTCATGCAAATAGAGGTCACCAATGTGATGACCATAGAAGTCGTTGACTTGCTTGAACTCATCCAGGTCAACATAGATAAGGCCGAAGATTGAGTTCTGCGCCCTGGCTTTGTCGATCTGCTCCTCGAGGTACCGGTCGAGTGAGAAGCGGTTATAGATGTCGGTTAACAAGTCGAACTCCGATCTGTACACGAGGTCTTTGTAGAGTTTGCGGGTCTCGATGGCGAGAGTAGCGAGGCGCACGCCGCTTTCAAGCATGGCTGTTTCATCGGCGTGTGCAGGCTCGCCGATCTCTGTCGCGGTATAAAGCGTCCCAAGCGAACCCCCTGCGCGGGCCGGGATTTCAAGGTGGGTGGTGCGCAGGCCTTTGGAATTTGCGGGGGTATTCCCCAGACTCCCCCCATCCGGCAACTCGCACCAGGCAAACGGGCAGTCGAGTCCGAATGCCACCATCTCGGTGATGGCTTCAATCAATTCAGGCAATGGACGGGAACTATTGATGTCTTCAAGGATTCGGCTGCGCTTTGCTTCTAGTTGTGCGTTGTGCCGATCCTGTCTCGCAGCGGTCTCGGAGTTTACGGTGATCGCCGCATTCTGCCGTCTCACCTTCGCCAGCAGGGTCCATCCCCATGCGGCAATCAGAAGGACAACAACGAGCAGCCCACCGATCACGGCCGTGAGGTTCACAACGTTTAGCCATGAGGGTGCGCCGACCGCGACGATATCGCTCGTCGATCGCATGAGAATGTCGAAAGGCACCTGGGTGTCGAATGGATTTGCCGCGCCCATCATGCAGATGCCCGTGACACGTACCTTTGATCCGAGCGCAATCTCTTTCAACGCTGGCAGCGCGGAAGAAACGGTCTGCGGGTGCCGGTAGATTGCCGAAAAGAGATTTCCGCCAGAGTCGAGAACGTATTCGTCCTGCATCGCGCTGCGATTCTCGGCAACCACCTTGCCTTCCGTCGTGACGAGATCGAACAAATGATGGCTGGTTGCCAGTTCCGACCATGTAACCGATCGCGGACTCGCGGGTCTAGATACCTGTCGCGAGTGGACTTCTCCGCCTGTGAGCGTGAGGAAGCCATCGTGCAGTCCCGGGAAACCGATGGCGTCGGCTTGATCGCCGATGTGCAGCGGTTCCGTCGATTGGGTCATGATCCAGATACTCTTCGAGCCGTTCTGCAGCACCACTGCCGAACCGGGCTGGTAGTAGGTGATGGTGCCCTGCACGCGCACGCGCTCCGTCATGTTATTGACGCGATAGGTCGAGAGCACCTGGTCCATTTGCGTAAGCGGTAGACTCCAGGGGTTTTTGGACGCGGGCCTGATGATCTTTATCGCGGAAAGCGAATTGACGTGCAGGCTGATCCCGGTAATCTGCATTTTCCCGTCGAAACGGCCGGAGACTGCGCCCGTGATTTCAATATCTGCGTCGAGCAGTTCTTTCGCGCGGCGAATGTCCGCACTGTCGATGGTTGCGTCGAGTTCGCCGCCATCCGTGCGCAGCTGCATCGAGAGAGTCGGGACGTCAGAACTAAATACAAGATCAACACTGCGAACCGTGGCGCGCACCGATGCGAGCCGGCAATCGAAATCTCCGCGGATCAGTCCATCAAAGTCTGCGGGTACCGCCCGGGGAAGGGAATCGTGGCTCAGCAACTTGATACTTCTGGCGGCTACGTATGGCCGAAAGCTTTCGTGAGTGTTTCCATCGATCTGGACCCGGTCTCCGGGGGCGATGTGTGCAGGGACGCGCGGCTGAACGAAGATGGCGAATTCGCCGTCCTGGACGACGAGGGTGCTTTCGTAGTCGCGGTAATAGGAAACGGTGGCCTGGAAGGAAACAGGCAGCTGGTGGCTCGCCTCGGCATTCGTCAGCTGGTGGATATCACGAAGAGAAGTGATGACTTGGTCTTCGGAGGCGACGAGAGGCACCGGCGCCAGAAGAAGCGCCAACCCAAGCAAAACACACGCCTTCTGGATCTCGAGACCCATGCTGGTTTCCTTCTCTACTGCTTTCGTGTTAGCTCCTGATAGCAAGAGACTTAGCACGAAATTCCAGGCTGCGATTTCGATCAATTTTACGCCGGAAAATGAGGGGGTTGGTTACACCTTTTGAGCTATCGCGGCTACACCGCCGAGTGCAGCCGGTGGCGGATCGGAGTCCCTTCGGAGGCGAAAACGAAGGGTCGCACGGTATCATGACTGGGGCCGAAGTCCGGAGACGCTCGTGCATGTCGACCAACCCTGAAATCAATCCCCTGATCACTTCATTTCCACCCAGCGGAACCCAATCCTTACCGACGCGGAAGATTCGTGTGATCGGCGTCCCTCTCGATATGGGAGCGAGCCGGCGCGGTGTCGACATGGGCCCTTCGGCGATGCGCGTGGCGGGCCTCGAGGCCCGGCTGGAGGCTCTTGGCCATCTGGTGGAGGACGGAGGAAACGTAGCGGTCGAGGTTGCCGAGACACAGAACTTCGGCAGCCCGAACGCGCGCTATCTCAAGCAGATTGCGGATACCTGCACACGGACCGCGCAGGCCGTGGCGAAGACTCTGGAAGAAGGAATCACCCCCTTCGTTCTCGGCGGAGACCACTCGATCGCCGCCGGAACGGTTTCGGGAGTGGCGGAGTTCTACCGCCGCCAGAACCAGAAAATCGGCGTTATCTGGATCGATGCCCACTCCGATATCAACACGCCTGATACCTCGCCCAGTGGAAATGTCCACGGAATGCCGCTGGCGGCCCTTTTGGGTATGGGACCCGAGCAGCTGACGAATGTGCTGGGCTATTCTCCAAAGATCTCCCCGGAGAACACCGTGCTCGTGGGAGTGCGCGATATCGATGCCGCAGAGCGAGCCAACATCCGTCGCGCTGGAGTGGCAGAGGTCTACACCATGCGCGACATCGATGAGCGCGGAATGCGCGCAATCATGGAAGAGGCGCTGCGCGCTGCCGGCCGCGGGACCGCCGGATACCACGTTTCGCTCGACATGGATTGGATTGATCCGGAGGATGCTCCCGGGGTCGGGACGCCCGTCCGAGGTGGAGCGACCTATCGCGAGGCGCATCTGGCGATGGAGATATTGGCCGATCACGGCCGGATGCTCAGCTTTGAGATCGTCGAGGTGAATCCGGTCATAGACGAACACAACCGCACCGCAGATCTGGCGGTGGAACTGGCGTGCTCGGCGTTTGGGAAGAAGATCCTCTAGCTTTAGCCGCGTCGCCGAGCTTGCTTCTTCCGCAGCTTCGGTCGCTTTGGCGGCCACGACATCGCAGTTTGAGGTGGTTCACGTCGTTGGAAGGAGAGATCGTTGAAGTCAGCGAGTTTCTTGCTCTCCTCGACAGAGCCGAATTTGCGTCCCGCGGGCCGCAACCGATAAAGGCATCCCGATCGCGCGAAGAGCATGTCGCCATCCGGCGACCAGTCGGCCCAATCACTTCGTCCGATTGCACTGTGCAGCCCGTCCTCGCCAAGCAACGAATGTTCAGTTACGTACCATGGACCGTTTAGCTCCTTGATGCCGAGGATTGACATCTGTAATGTGTATTTCTTGGGCCAGAGTGTGTGTGGCTTCTCCCATGTGATCGGGGGATCATACTCGATCCAGACTTTCGCATCATCGTCGTCTTTTTTATTATCCGGATATGCAGTCATTCTCCAGCCATCTCGGGCGAGGCGACATGACCAGATCGGATAATCTTCTCCGAAACCGGACCATTCCCCGCAAGACCCAACCTGTAGCCACTTCGGGATCGAAAAGCCCTCGGCAAGCTTTATATCTCCGGCGAAATGGTTGATCATGAGCCGATCGTTCGAAAAGAAAATTCCCCCCCCGCCCCAGCAATTCCCCTTAGGCCAGAGGCCAATCGCCGTGAAAAAGGGAGGTCGGCTGACCGCTGTCCACGACCCGATAGCCCTTCTGAAATCAGCCGCGAAGTAGGCGAGCAATGCTCCATCCGGCGAAAGATCACACCGGCGCTCATAGATTCTTCCCTTGAGCCACTGACCTACCTCAAACGAATCTTTTCTGAGGTCCCATTTGATGAGGAGCACCTGGTTCGAAGGCCCGCGTCGGAAAATCACGGCGTTCGATCCTTCTCTGGCTAAAAGAACGTATAGGCGGGCGGGAGTCTTTACCATTTCATAATCCTGTGTTGGCGGCGAAGCGTGAGCAAGACCACCATTGGGTAACTTCGGATTCTGCGCATCTCTCGTGTCACTCCCTTCCTCATTCACCTGAGCGACAATGATCGTGATGGCAAAGAAACTGCGCGTAGGCATCTTGTTTGGCGGCCGCAGCGGGGAGCACGAGGTCTCATTGCTCTCTGCGGCTTCGATACTGAAGGCAATTGACCGCAAAAAATTTGACGTGGTTCCAATCGGCATCACCAAAGAGGGCCGCTGGCTGGGCGCCGCCGACGCTCATGGGCTGCTCGATGGAGACCACGACGCTGCCGGTCGCAACCTCCGTGCCGGAGATCCTGACGTCACACCGGGAGCGAAGCTGCTGCATGAAGGCATGCCGACGTTGATGGCTCCGCAGCCTACTGCGGTCGCAACGGGCGAATTTAAGCGGCGCCTAAGCGACAAGTCAGCCGCAATCGATGTTGTGTTTCCGGTGCTGCACGGAACCTTCGGCGAGGACGGGACGATCCAGGGACTCTTCGAACTGGCAGGAATTGCTTATGTCGGATCGGGAGTGCTGGGGTCATCGGCCGGCATGGACAAAGATGTAATGAAGCGGCTGTTTGCGCAAGCAGGGCTGCCCATCACGAAGCACGTCACCGTCCTGCGTTCGCAGTGGGAGGGCTCTCCGCGCAAGGTCATTGCGCAGGTAGAGGCCGCATTGAAGTACCCGCTCTTCGTTAAGCCGGCGAATCTGGGCTCCTCGGTGGGCATCAGCAAGGCACACGACCGCAAAGAACTGAGACCCGCCCTCGACGAAGCCGCGAAGTACGACCGCAAGCTGGTAGTTGAACAAGGGGTGAGCGGAAAGAAATCGCCCGCGCGGGAACTCGAAGTGGCCGTGCTCGGCAACGACGACCCGAAGGCAAGCGTGGTGGGGGAGATCATTCCGGGCAAGGAGTTCTACGACTACGAGGCAAAGTATCTGTCCGAGGGCTCAGTGCCGGTGATTCCCGCAAAGCTGACCGGTGCAGAGGCGAAGAAGATTCGCGAAATGGCCATCGCTGCGTTTCGAGCCTGCGATCTGGCTGGGTTGGCGCGGGTAGATTTTCTGATGGAGCCGGATGGCAAACGCCGGATGTACATCAATGAGGTGAATACGCTGCCCGGTTTCACGCAAATCAGCATGTATCCAAAGCTGTGGGAGGCAAGCGGAACAAGCTACCGCGATCTGATCTCGAGGCTGATTGACCTTGCCTTGGAGAGGCAGAAGGAAAAAGAACGAAACAGGTACAGCAGGGAATAACCGGGGAAACTGTGACCGAAGTGACATGGCAACAGGGAACAGAGGGGCGCTCGCTGGTGTCTAAGAAGGAAGAGATGAATTCCGGATTGCGAATCGAAAACAAGAATTTGTGCCACGGGGCCTGTTACTTACTGCTCACTATTCCCTACTCACTTCCGTGCCTTATCCTTGACTGCGAGGTAAGTCTTCGATGACCCTGCTTGACGCACCGAAGTTCGACGAAGCGCGCGATCGGCGCAACCGCCTGATGGTCTACAGCGGCGGCGGGCTGCTTCTGGCTCTCATTGTAGGGTTTTGGCTGGCCTCGGGGCATCCCGCCGACTGGCCGTGGAACTGGTACACGCACCTGCGTGGGCGGCACGCCATCAATAGTTTCATGGAGTCGGTGGAAAAGAACGATCTCAAAAAGGCGTATGGCATCTGGATGCACGATCCCAACTGGCAGCAGCATCCTGACAAATTCGGTATGTACACCTTCGACCGATTTCAGGCGGACTGGGGCCCAAACAACAGCCAGAATGAATATGGCGTGATTCAGAGCCACGATATTGCCGCTGCAAGAGTGTTCAAGAATGTCTTGCTGGTGGGGATGTACATCAACGGGCGAAAGAGCAAAGCTCTCTTTCTGACCTATTTTCCTAAAGACCACTCCTTGAATTTCGCGCCACCGGATGAGGAGCTGTACCTCGGTCCCTAAACCGAAGAGCGCAGACAACTGAGGCAGTAAGCTTTCTGGCAGCTAGTTGTTCGCCAGTTCTGCCAGTGTCCTCTCCAGGCTTGCTGCATCTTCCACGTTGAGCGATTTCTGCGCCGGATCGATCTGTTTGAGCAGCCCGCAAAGCACCTTCCCGGGGCCTGCTTCGACGAAAATCTCGCTCTCGGCGCCGATCAACGCTCGCATGCAGTCCACCCAGCGAACTGCGCCGGTCACCTGCTTGATCAGGGCTTCTCGTGCGCCGTCAGCGGAGTTCACGATCGTGCCGCTCACGTTGGCTGCGACCGGGATTTGCGGATCGTTCAGCTTGAGTCCCGCAAGCACACGAGCTACCTCCTCCTGAGCAGGCTGCATCAGCGCGCAGTGGAAGGGAGCACTGACCGGAAGCATGACGGCACGGCGAGCGCCCCGCTCTTTGCACAAAGCGGAGGCTCTCTCGACGGCTGCCGTTGCGCCGGAGATCACCGTCTGGCCGGGTGAGTTCAGGTTGGCAGCAGCGACGACAAGGCCGGTGTCTTGAGCGGCGGCGTCACACGCTTCTGCAACTTTTTCGGCATCGAGTTGCAGGACAGCGGCCATGGCTCCCTGTCCTGGAGGCACGGCCTGCTGCATGGCATTTCCACGTGCCTTCACCGATCGAATTGCATCGGCGAAGGACAAGGTTCCCGCGGCGACATGGGCTGACCACTCGCCAAGCGAGTGGCCGGCCGCCAGCGCGGGCTTAATGCCGTGCTCGGCAAGGACGCGAAGAGCGGCCACACTCACTGTCATAATGGCGGGCTGTGTGTTTTCCGTCAGCTTCAGCTCTTCTTCGGGCCCCTCAAAGCAGAGCTGCGACAGTGCGAACCCACAGGCCTCATCGGCCTCTTCAAATGTGTGTTTGGCGACGGGAAATCGATCAGCGAGCTCGCGGCCCATGCCCACCGCCTGCGAACCCTGTCCCGGAAAGAGAAACGCAATCTTCTTGTTCATTTCAGTGAGGATTGTATCCCACGCCGGTTCAAAAGATTGTGCCGGCAATCTCGCGCTGCGCATCCGCGAGACATGCTGATTCGGCCCAGAGTGCATCAGATGGGGAGAGCACGAGTGGCATAGCAGAATGGGAGCAGAGACGATGGCAGATCGAAACGAGCGGCAGAGTAGTCATGTGCGACCGGGGACGGCCGGAAACCTCTCCCGGCAGACGAGAAACACACCCGGCGAACTCGATAACGAAAGCGAAGTAGAACGTCTGGAGGTCCTCGCGTCCGGCGCCGAAGACACAGATGATGTGGACGAAGATGGCATCGGCGAGAAGCTTTCGGAATTGGCCGCAAGCACAGAAGAAGAAGTGGATGCGCTCCGGGTGAATCTGGACCAGGCTGATTACCCACTCGACACGCGCGACAGCTCCGGCCGGATAGTCGACGACGTTGCGGAAGAACGGCTGGCCAGCTTCACCGAGGCCGATCCGATGCAGGGAGAAATCGGCGCTGTCAGTGTGGCTCCGGGACGAGATGACACGAGCGACACCTTGCGTCGACATTATCTCAACACTTCGACTGCGCGATCGGACGCGGTGGTCGAAGGCAATCTCGACGAGCCAATGGACGAGATGGTCGCGGATAAGAAAGTGGATGAAGGTACTGCAGGCTGAGAAGCGCCGAAAGGGGACCGAGGCGCACAGGGGCGCCTCGTCACGCCTTTCAGTTCCACCGAGTTTTGTCTTCGGGATCTTCGTCGATCTGCCGGCCGCTGCCGTCGAATCGTACGGTGCGCCCCTGCGACTTCATGTAGACTTCGAATTTCTTCGCGGCCTTGCGTCGCTTATTGCGATAAAAGGCGTTCCGGAGGCCGTACCACCATTCGCTTACTACGAACGAGACGCCGCGGCGGGATGACATGCGGGTAAAGAGCCATCCGCCGAAGGCCCCGCCAAGTTGGGCAAAAGCATACATCCACGAACCCGTGAAGAAGTAGGCGATTGCGACCAGGCCGTAGATGATTGCGATATACCGAGCCTTGATGCTGATCGGTAGCGGAAACAGCATGAACTCCGTGTCTCCGTAGAGAACCCCGATCACAACCAGCATGCCGAAGATTCCCCCAAACGAACCGGCCAGCGGGGCGTTCGGGATCGGGTAGCCCATCATGAGGGCGACCGCGCAGATCAGGATTCCTGCGATCGCTGTAAAAACGATCGAGGTTGCATAGAGCCCAAGGACCCAGTCGCTGGGATGAAGGTTCTCAAGGAACCCGGAGAGGAACCAGATGGAAAGCAGCGCGAACAGTGTGGATGAGATGCCCAGCTGAATAAAGCTGTAGGTCAGTGGCTGCCAGATCGACCCATGAAGGAAAGCCTTCGGCCACAATGCTCCATGTTCATACAGCCACAGGAACACGTCCGAACTGACCGACCTGAGGATGATCAAAAGGAAGAACGAGACCAGGTTGACGAGCACCAGCAGGCGCGTGGCGCCGCGAAAGCCAGGAAACGATAATTGGGTGGCGCCAATTCGGGGCATGGTCTTGAACAGGTTAAACGCATCGGCTTGAGCCTGTCATTGCCCGGACGAATGACATCGGTCCAAACTTCCCACTAGGGAACGACGACGAGACCACGATGTCCCTTTGCATCGACTGCACGGACGCCAAAGATTACGTTGTCTTTCGAGACCGAAAGGCTGATTGCCACGGGTCCCGCATCTCCCGATGGGATTACATCTTTTAAGTACTGCCACCCGGACGTAGTCGTTTCACGCCATAAAACTTGATAGTGGGCTGCGCCGCCTCCTGCAGGAGCCTCCCAGGTCAAGGTCGTGCCATTCCCCAGATCTTTGGCTTCAATTGCGACCTTCTGCGGCTCGCCCGGGGCAAACGCCAGCGTCGCCAGTGTTGCAGCGTTCAATCGCGCAACCTGAGCTACATACTTGAAGTCCACAAACTCGGGCAGGTCTCCCTGCACTGGATCGCTCGAGCCGGACGCCGGACGGACTACATTCTTGTGCTGATGGTTGAAGTCTTCACGCCACTCGGTGAACCGAACCGCCGCAAATCCCTCGCGATTGAAAGAACTGTGATCCCCTCCGCGCAGATAGCGGTCTGGCCGGTCAACTAGAACTACGTCAAAACGCCTCTGCGGCGCGCTTCCTGCGAGGTAGGTGCGATCGGCCTCTGCCACCGCGCGCGCAATTTCCCGGCTTGGAGAATCGTTCTCCTTGCCCAACGCGCGAATTCGCTGTTGCTCTTGCGAAGTCGCCGCAACGGGAACGCCCTCAGAGAAGACGCGCACGCGGTCCTTCAATTGAAGGGTGTCGCCCGGAGTTGTGTTGCCGCCAACGATGTCGTTGTTCAGCACCGCCTCAAGCTGCCAGCCTTCTGACTTAGCCAGCCTGGCGAGGTGTGTTGAACCGACGAGGCCCTGCTCTTCACCGGCGACTGCGGCAAAAATAATCGTTGCAGGGAACTTGATCTTGCTCAACGCGCGTGCGCATGACAGGGAAACTGCAACGCCTGACGCGTCGTCATTGGCTCCGGGAGCGGCGCCTGAGGTGTCTGCCCAATTCGCAAAGACATTGGAGTTGATCGAGTCATAATGTCCGGTAACCAGGACCACCTGCTTGGCGCGCTCCGGATCGCTTCCGCGCATCACTGCGTAGACATTGCTGATCTTCGTCGCCTTTGGGATGCGCTTTGACCAGGACTCGCCGCTGGCGGGATCCGCTACAAAGCTATCTCGCTTGACCTCCAGACACCCCCCGCACTGTTGGGAAATGGACTCAAACTGGCCGGCAATCCAGTCGGCCGCAGCGTTGATCCCCTGTCCGGACGGGAGGTTACTATCCATGCTGGTCAATGTGTTGCGGGTACCGAAACTAACCAGCGTTTTTATCGTCTGATCTATTTGGGCAGCCGTGATGGACGAAAGGGCGCGAGCAATCGCGGGGTCCGCCGGGGCAGGTCCCAGGGAGGTGGCATGACGTTGGTAGTCGGGCTGTGCGATGGTAAGACTGCAGGAAGAAAGAATCCCGCAAAACAACAGCGCACGCTGAATATGCATTCTGTTCTCCGATGCGGTACTTCTGTGTCAAGAAGGGTTTCGGCTACTTGACCTGGGCGAAGGGTTTGCCTAAAACTAGCCGGAGTTCGTACCCTATAGGTACCGTCATCCTACATCAATGAACGCCTGGAGAGAGGAGGCTGCCATGACAAGCTGCCCGGAATGCGAAAACAATCTCGATATCGACGTAGAGGAAGTGGAAGAGGGCGACGTGGTCGCCTGTGATGAGTGTGGAAGCGAATACGAGATCGTAGGCGTTGATCCCCTTGAGTTGTCGAAAGTGGAAGAGGGAATCGACGAGGACGAAGACGACTATAAGGATGAGGACGAGGAGGAAGAGTGAAACGCAGTCAAGCAAGTTTGATGGCATGGGCCCTGTTTGCGGCAATAGCGCTGGGTGTTATCCCGTCGGCTGGCAACCTTTGCACGGCATACGCCCAGAATGTGGGCCAGCGCAGTGTAAGCGGGCTGGTTGTCGACGCTGATTCCGCGCCGGTGCAGGGCGCTACCGTGTTCCTGAAAAACAGCAAGACCAAGGCGATCCGCAGCTACACCTCTGCCAGTAATGGCCGCTTCCGCTTTGCCCAGGTGAACATGACTGAGGACTACGATCTCTGGGCCGAGAAAGAAGGCAAGAAGACTCCGACCAAAACCGTGAGCTCGTGGAATGCGAGCAAGGATTACGAGACCGAACTGAAGATGAAGTAGCTACTTCCGGCTCGATAGTACGAATTGATTTCCATCCGGATCACGAAAGACGGCGGCCGTTCCCCAGGACTCGGTCGCCGGTTCTTTTGTAAACTCCACGCCCTTCTTCTTGAGCGCCTCCGCTTCCGCGAACACGTCATCGCACCAGAACGAGATGGACTGAAACTGTCCGATGCGCTCCTCCTGCCCCGGCGGCGTGAAGAGGGTGATTCCTGAGTCTGCTCCCGGAATCTTCAGCTCGATCCAGCGCTGCTGCGGAGTGAAGGGCTGATCGGTCATCACCTTCATGCCCAGCGCCTCGGTGTAGAACTTCAACGCGACATCCTGATCGCGAACCGGTACTCCCACAAACTTGATGCCCTTAATCATCTTTACCTCACGACGGCGAGGATAGCGCGGGTCGATCCCGCGAGCAATCAGGTATCGCTTGCTGTAGTATTAATCGGTACTTACTGAAACCATCACGGTATCAGAAGAAGCAGGCGCTCGCTGTTTGAAGGGAAGTTTATGGAGAAGACGATTGAGATTCGACTACAGGATGAGAATGCTAGACATCTAGAGCGTTTCTTGCAGGGGCTTCTGCAGACGTATAAGTTCCAACCACCCTACGCCGGTTCTGAAATCAAGGCGTTCAACGAGTTGTATGCCGAAATTCGGAGGGCGTTGGATCATGCCTCTGATCCGGCGAAGAAGTAAATCAATACACCCAGATTTCAGTCATGACCTATTGATCGGTTAGCCATGCCGCTCCTCGATGACTACATCACGGACGTGCTGATGCGCGATCTCGTCGGCCACGACCACAAGCCGGTCAGCTTCCTCGTGTACCTGTGGCTGGCTGCGGAGCAGGCGCGGACGAAACGCGAAATTCGCGTCAGCTACCAGCAGGTAGCGGAGTCAGTGGGTATCTCGAAGAGCTCGGTTCAGTCGGCAATCCGCTGGCTTCTCAGGCGCAAACTACTCACCGTGGAGAAAGAAACTGTGACGGCCACGCCGGTCTACACAGTCCGCACTCCCTGGCGGGAAACAAGCCGGCATCCGCAGTCGAGACAGCGCTGAAACGCGGCGCTCGATCAGGATTCAAGCTTCTTTGTGACCAGTTCATTGAGCAGCGCAGGATTCGCCTGCCCTTTTGACGCGCGCATTACCTGGCCGACAAAAAATCCCGCAAGAGTCTTTTTGCCTGCGCGATACTGCTCGACCTGCTTGGGGTTTGCGGCGATCACCTCATCAATGAGTTTTTCGATTGCGGAGGTGTCAGTGATCTGTTCCGGCTTCTCGCGCTCGTAGACGGCAGGGAAGTCTTCCTTCTTCTCGAAGCAGATATCGAAGAGCCCCTTCATCTGTTTCGAGCTGATCTTACCGTCTTCGAGCAGATCGGCGGCCAGAACTACGCCCGCCATTGAAATCGGCGATTGCTCAAGTTCGAGGCCAAGAGCATTCAACCGCCCGCCAAGCTCGCTGATCAGAATGTTCGCTACGCGGCGCGGATTCTTCGCTGTCTTCGCTGCGGCTTCGAAACGATCCGCATTTTCCCTCGACGAGGTGAGCGTGTGCGCGTCTTTCACGCTCAGTTCATACTCTTCGATCATTCGTTTGCGCCGCGCTTCCGGAAGCTCCGGCAGTTCTGCCCGCTTCTGAGCGATAAATTCCGGCGATAAAATCAGCGGCGGCAAATCCGGTTCGGGAAAGTAGCGATAATCGTGCGCCTGCTCCTTGGATCGCATCGAGAAGGTGCGGCCCTCACTCGCGTTCCAGAGGCGTGTCTCCTGCACCACTCGCCCGCCCCCTTCGAGAATATCGATCTGACGTTCGATCTCGTACTCCAGCGCCTCTCGGACGAAGCGGAAGCTGTTTACATTTTTCACTTCGGCTTTGGTGCCGAGCTTCGGCGCTCCTTTGAGTCGTACGCTGACATTGGCGTCGCAGCGGAGGGAGCCCTCTTCCATGTTGCAGTCGGAAACACCTGTATACAGAAGGATTTCCTTCAGGCGGGTGAGGTATTCAAAGGCTTCGTCGGGCGTGCGAATGTCCGGCTCGCTCACAATCTCGGTCAGCGGGGTTCCGCAGCGGTTCAGATCGAGATAGGTGCGCGTGGCCGAATCCGAGAAGCCATCGTGAATGCTCTTGCCTGCGTCCTCTTCCATATGCAGGCGTGTAATCCCGATCCTCTTCGTGCCTCCGGCGGCAGTGGGAACCTCGATCCAGCCATTTTCGGCAATCGGCTTGTCGAACTGCGAGATCTGGTATCCCTTGGGCAGGTCGGGATAGAAGTAGTTCTTACGCGCAAAGATTGAGCGCTCGCGCACCTCGCAGTTCAATGCCAGCGACGCTAGGGTGGCAAACTCCACGGCCTTTGCGTTCAGGACAGGCAGCGCGCCAGGCAGCCCGATGCAGACAGGGCAGATATTCGTATTGGGTTCAGAGCCGAACTTGTTAGCGCAGCCGCAAAAGATCTTGGTCGTCGTAAGGAGCTGAACGTGCACTTCGAGCCCGATCACCGGCTCGTACTTGGCAAGAACGTCAGGAGACACTGCACTTGCGGCCATAGCTAATTTTAGCGTGCAGACGAGAAGGGCTGCGCACAGGCGCAGCCCTGTCTGGAAAAGAATTGAACCTACTCCGCCGGATCTTCCGCCGTAAACGGAGAGCAGCAAGGCTTCTCCGTGGCCTTGAAGTTCATTAGCTCGGCGCGGATGCCGTCGGGATCGTACATGTTGAACTGGTATTTGCCATCCTTGCCGATTTTCGGAGCCTGATCGTGGCGTCCGGTTCCGAGTCGGTTCTCGGCGGTCAGCTTCTTGAACGCGTCGGGCACGGAAACTTCGCCGACAGCGAAATGGTCGAGCACGCCCAGAGTCTGCTGCGACATCGACGCGGGAATGCCGGTTCCGGGGCCGCCTGAAACCATGTACTCCAGCCAGTCGTGTCCGTCGGGAACCTGCTGGCTGACCCAGTCGATCTTGTCGTCGTTCATGCCGCCAAACCAGTAGGGCCGGAACCCGAGCAGATCGCGATAGAACTTGTCTTCTGCCTCGCGGCTGTGGACAAGGAAGCCGACATGGATGAGGTGGCTCCCGATCACATTGGGCGCTTTTACAGCTTTTGCGTTTGCCACCGGCTGAACGAATTCGATCTTGTTGCCCTCGGGATCCGTCACCGAGAATCTTTTGCTTCCGTCCTTGCCCTTCGTCACGGATGACGGAGTTTTCCAGCCCTTTGTGACGAGATATTTGCGCATGCCTTCTGCATCGGACGTGTTGAATGCCGCGTGGTCCATGCGATTGATGCCCGCATTCGCCGGCAAGGGGAGTACCTCAACATACTGTGTCGCGCTGAACGCATATTTCGTGCCTGCTGGATTTTCCGGATCTGCTTCTTTCGCGGCACCCATAACTGCGGTGTAGTAGTGTTCGGTAGCCGCCGCATCCGACGTGTATACCGCCAGATGCGAAATTCCCGTAATCTTCGGCCGCTCCTGCGCATTTACAGCGACTGTGCCGATGCACCACGCGGCCACACCGGCTGTTACTATAAGCTTTCGATTCATATCCACCTCGTAATTGCTGGCGGCATCAAGATAAATCGATTTGGATAACCGTGTAAACGGCAATCCCACAACATTCCGAAGTTGAACCTGTCCGCAGCTGGTTCTGTACAATCCTTCCATGTCTCGTCGCATCTTCCCAGGCCTGATTGCTGGCGTTTTTTGCTCTGCATCCATCACCCTTACGGCCCAGTTCGGATCGCTTCCAACCGCCTCCTTGGAGCAGCGCGCCGAAGCCCGCGACATCTTCAAACAGCTGATCGAGATCAACACCACGGACACTCCGAAGGGCAGCGTGACGGCGGCGGCGAAGGCGATGCAGAAGCTCTTTCTCGATGCCGGCTTTTCGCCTGACGACATGCATTTGCTCGGGCCTGATCCCAACAAGATGAACCTCATTGTCCGCATGCATGCGGCGGCTCCAACCAGTCAGAAGCCGATCCTTTTCCTGGGCCATCTCGATGTCGTCGAGGCTTTGCCCAGCGATTGGCATACCAACCCCTTCGAGTTCGTCGAGAAAGAAGGCTACTTCTACGGGCGCGGTACCCAGGACATGAAGGAATCGGATGCTGCGTTGGTATGGACGTTCCTCCGTCTCCATCGCGAGGGCTACAAGCCAAAGCGCGATCTCATCCTCGCGCTTACCGCGGATGAAGAAGGTGGCAAGTTCAACGGGCCTGCATGGCTCGTGCAGAATCACCGCGATCTTGTCGACTGCGCGTTTGTCATCAACATGGACGCCGGCGGTATCGAACTCGACCATGGTCGTCCGGTGGTCGCAGATGTTGAAGCAACCGAGAAGGTCTATGCGGACTACGTGGTGACCGCCCTCAATCCGGGAGGGCATAGCTCACGTCCGCGGCCGGATAACGCGATCTACGAACTGACCAAGGCCCTCAACAAGCTCGAGGCCTACTCCTTCCCGTTCGAACTGAACGGGGTCACCCGCACCTACTTTGAGAATCTTGGTAAGCAGGAGAGCGGTCAGACCGCACAAGACATCAAGGCTGTTCTCGCATCGCCTCCAGACTCGGCAGCGGCCACCCGCCTTAGCGCCGAGCCCGACTTCAATTCGAACTTCCGCACAACCTGCGTCGCGACGATGCTGAAAGCTGGGCACGCGCGCAACGCCCTGGCTCAGACTGCCGAGGCAAATGTAAACTGCCGCATCTTTCCCGGACACTCGCCCGAGGAGATTCGCCAGGAACTGGTCAAGCTATTTGCTGATCCCAAACTCACTGTCAAATACATTTCAGACGCGAGCGTCATCTCCGACACAGCTCCTGACCGCAAAGCAATCGCACCGCCGCCGCCCATCAAGGAAGTCTTCGATCCACTCACGCGCATCACCCAGCAGATCTGGCCTGGCATTCCCGTTACGCCAGTGATGGAAAACGGCGCCAGCGACTCCATCCACTTTGCTGAAGTGGGCATCCCCTCTTATGGCTACTCTGCTATTGCGCTCGAGCGGGATGACGACCGCGCTCACGGGCAGGACGAAAGACTGCCAGTCGACTCCTACTGGAAGTCGCTCGACTTCTTCTACGCATTTACAAAGGCTTTGGGCAGCAAATAGCGGTCAGGCGGTCTCCAGTGTCACTGCCCAGTAACAACTCCGCGCAGTATGATGAACGCCGAAGAAGTTCTCAGGGAGCTCACGCATTGCCGGGCAAGATCGAACTGATGATGGGGCCGATGCGCAGCAACAAGACCGCCGAACTGTTGCGCCGGGCAGAGATGCGCCGCCAATATGCCAAGCAATACGTTATGGTTTTGAAGCCAAGCGATGACACTAAGGGCGGACCGGGGCTTGTTGAAAGCCGCAACCCGAACGGTCATGCCCGCATGCAGGCGCTTGAATTCAGTTCCGCTGATCCATGGCCAGTTCTCGAAAAGATTGCCGAAGTTGAGCAGGAGATCGGCAAGCGTGTCGAGTGCGTTGCGATTGACGAAGGCCAGTTCGTGAGCGACCTCTTCCTCTTTGCACGCAACCTTCTCGACGCCAATCACGATGTGCTCGTCGCCGGTCTCGATCTCGACTTTCGCGCCGTCCCATTCGGCGAGATGCTGAACCTCACCTGGCTCGTTACCGCATATGGCGGCAGCATCACGGAGTGCATGGCCTACTGCACCTGCGGCGCCCGCGCCCTCTACTCGCAAAGGCTGATCGATGGCCACCCAGCTGCGTATGATAGCCCGATCAAAGTGCCGGGCGATGCATATGAGCCTCGCTGCGCAGAGCATTTCATCCTTCCCGGACGCCCGCATTAGCATGTAGTCTGGTGGGCGCCTGCTTGAGGAGCCTTCCTGTAGAGTGAACGCGATCGCCATGAGTCCGCTCTACCGCAAGATCGCGTGGCGTCTCGTTCCTTTTCTTGTCATCCTCTACATGGTTGCGTTTCTCGACCGCGTCAACATCAGTTTTGCCGCGCTTACGATGAATCGCGACCTCGGAATCTCCGACAGCGTGTACGGCTTTGCTGCGGGTGTGTTCTTCCTGAGCTACTGCTTATTCGAGGTGCCCGCGAACCTTGTGCTGACGCGACTGGGAGCGCGGCGATGGCTCGCGATCCTGATGGTCGTTTGGGGATTTGTCTCGATGGGCACGGCGTTCGTGCACACTCAGTCAGCCTACATAGCCGTGCGATTTCTGCTGGGCATTGCAGAGTCCGGCTTCTACCCGGGCGTCATTTTTTACTTCACGTTCTGGATGCCGCGAGGGCTTCGAACAAGAATTCTCGCCTTATTCCTGCTTGCGGTTCCGCTCTGCAATTCGATTGGCTCGCCGATCTCCGCACACATTCTGCTCCTTGATAGTCTTGGCGGTCTCAAGGGGTGGCAGTGGCTCTTTCTGATTGAGGGTGCTCCAGCAGTGCTCCTGGGTTTCGCAACGTGGTTCGTGCTTGCTGACGGTCCGTGGTCTGCGCGGTGGCTTTCTTCCGCGGAGAAGGATCAAGTGGCGAAAGACCGGCAAGACGAAGATGGATCGCAGACGGGAGATGGCAAGCAGGCTGCAAATGTCATCCGCGACTGCATCATCTACTTCCTGTGGAGCAGCGGCAACTATGGATTGACCTTCTGGCTTCCGAAAATACTTGCCGCTCACGGAGCATCCACAGTCGCAACCGGCTGGTGGGGGACAGTCACCTTTGGTTTCGCAGCCCTGGCGCTTTGGTGGGCGAGCCGGCGCCGCACCATCAGAACGCTTCCTTTACTTTTTCTTGTCGGGGCTGCCGGGTTCGTAATCGCCGGACTGGCACACTCAGCGCCACTTGCGGCATTGGGATTCTGCATTGCCGCTATGGGAATTCTGGCTGGGCTCCCCATGTTCTGGAGCATGGCGGCAAGCCGGCTTTCCGGCAAGGCTGCAGGCGCGGCAATCGCCCTGGTCAATTCGGTTGGCGCAATCGGAGCATTCGCCGGGCCTTCTTCCATGGGATGGCTGCATGGCGTAACGCACCACTATTCAGCAGGTCTTTGGGCGATCGCCGGAGCGATGACCCTGGGCGGTTTCCTCGTGTACAGGGAATCAGCCGAAATAGCGAGGCCGGCCGTATCAACGCTAGATCAGGCTTAGTCGCGTTGGCCTGCGCTTGGTTCGCTGTACGCGAAACCCCCTGATAAACTTAGAACTGCATGATTCTCCCGTTTGTCCGCGAAATATTCGCGGAACTGGAGCAGTCCTCCTCGTTTGACCGCGTTCGCAGGCACCTCTCCCTAGGTGTCGGGCGCAGACGTGTGTCCGGACTCACCAATGCCGCGCGGTCCTTGTATCTGCCGCTGCTGGCGCGCGCAGCCAAGAACCCCGTTATTGTCGTAGTCGCAGACAACAAGGCAGCCGAGGCTCTAGAGCCCGCTCTGCGTGCCGGATGCGAACTGACCGGTGCGGTGGATCCGGATCGCGTGGTTCGGATACCCGCTCACGATGTTCTTCCATTCGAGAATCTTTCTCCGCATCCTGACGTCCAGGAGCAGCGTGCCGCAGCTCTATACAAGCTGGCCACTGGCGGCGTATCCATTCTGATTGCTCCAGCCGAAGCGGCGGCGTTGCGCCTGTTCGATCGCAACTACTATGCCAGCCTCGCTGTGACTATTCGTCGTGGCGAAGAGCTTGACGTAGAAATCCTCACCGCGCATCTGGCCAGTGTGGGCTACACGCAGATGGATCTCGTCGAAATGCCGGGTCAATTCACGCGGCGTGGCGGGATTCTTGATATCTACCCGCCCGAGGCCGACCGCCCCGTGCGCATCGAGTTTTTTGGCGACGAGATCGAAACGATCCGCAAATTCGATCCGGAGACTCAGCGTTCGCAGTCAGGGCTGGACGAGACACAGCTTCTTCCCCTGACGGAAACCCCTGTGACCGAGCACCTTCTTGCCGCGGTTCATGCGCGACTCAGCAAACAGCGAGTGCAGATTGCGGCTGAAGGCGAAGCTTTATCCGACGAAGAAGAGATGGAGTTCGAGGCTGCAGCGGCCGGGGGAGTCAGCGTCTTTCCTGGCTGGGAGTTCTTTTCTGCTGTCGCCGGCGCGGAGAGCCATTTGCTCAAACTGGTCCCCAATGCGGTCCTGTTTGTCGATGAGCCCGCCATGGTACGAAATCAGATCGATCGATGGTGGAACAAGGTGGAGCAGCGATACGAGCGCTCCGGAATCGGAAACCTGATTCGCCCTGAGGACATCTTTCTCCGGCCCGAGGTTCTTCAAGCACATCTCGAATCGCACCATGGCCTCGATCTCGATCAGCTCGGCGCTGTCGATGTGCTCGAAGATGACAACACACTGGGCGAGATCGCCGTGAACTCCAGGCCGACTCTGCGCTTCCACGGATCGATTCCTGCGCTCGTGGAACAGCTCAAGAACCTGATGGCCGCAGATCAGCGCATCGTTCTGGCTGTGCCTACCCAGGGCGACGCTGAACGCACCGCAACGATGCTGCGCGAATACCAGGTGCCCTATCGATTTGGCAGTCGGGTCGTACAGCATGGATCAGAACTGGAAGAAGCCAGTTACATGGCGGGCGACATGCGCGTGCCTGTCATCGTGCGCACCCAGATTGCCTCGGGTGTTAGCTTTCCCGATGCGAATCTCATTCTTTTCGGGGCTAACGATCTCTCCGACGATGCGGACATTCACGCCCGGCCCGAACCGAAGAAATCAAAGACCGCGGCCTTTTTGTCCGACTTCCGCGATCTGGCCATTGGCGATTATGTCGTTCACGTGGAGCACGGCATCGCGCAATACCAGGGTTTGAAGGAGATCGTCCAGGACGGACTTTCCGTCGAGTTCATGATCCTTGAGTTTGCTGAGCAGGCGAAGCTCTACGTTCCGCTCACGCGCCTCGACCTCATCCAGAAATACCGCTCAACCGATACCGGACCAGCACCGCAGCTCAATAAGCTAGGCTCGGCGCAGTGGGTCAAGACAAAGGCGCGCGTCCGCAAAGCCATGCAGGACATGGCGGCGGAATTGCTGAAGCTTTACGCCCAGCGGCATACGGCTCAAGGAACGTCCTTCTCACCCGACAACGACTTTCAGCGCGAGTTTGAAGACTCATTTGACTATCGCGAGACCGACGATCAGCTCACTGCCATATCCGCCGTTAAACACGACATGGAATCAACGACCCCGATGGATCGCCTTCTGTGTGGCGACGTGGGATATGGCAAGACGGAAGTCGCGATGCGGGCTGCCTTCAAGGCGGTCCAGGATGGCAAGCAGGTAGCGGTGCTCACCCCAACCACGGTACTTGCTTTCCAGCATTTCGAGACTTTCAAGAAGCGCTTTTCGCAGTTCCCCATAACCATCGAAATGATCTCGCGCTTCCGCACGCCCAAAGAGCAAAAAGTAATCGTGGAAAAGGTCGATACTGGTAAAGTCGATGTCCTTATCGGTACGCACCGAGTTCTTTCCAAGGACATCAAGTTTCAGGATCTTGGGCTGCTGATCGTCGACGAGGAGCAGCGTTTTGGCGTTCGTCACAAAGAGCGGCTGAAGCAGTTGCGCAAAGAGATTGATGTGCTCGCCATGTCAGCTACGCCGATCCCGCGGACTCTGCACATGTCACTCGTTGGTCTACGCGACATGTCGGTCATTGAGACTCCGCCGAAAGACCGCATGGCTATTCAGACAGTCGTCGCCAAGTTCGATGAGAAGATCATTCGCTCCGCTATCGAGGTAGAGCTCGAACGAGGCGGCCAGATCTACTTCGTTCATAATCGCGTCGAGTCAATCTACGAGATTGCATCGCGCATCCAGGAACTCGTTCCAGGTGCGCGGGTCGTCGTCGGGCACGGCCAGATGGGCGAGAAGGATCTGGAGCAGGTCATGCTTGCCTTCATGCATCATGAGTTCGACGTGCTGGTCGCGACGACGATTATTGAAAACGGCCTCGATATTCCGCTTGCGAATACCATTATCATCAATCGCGCCGATCGACATGGGCTCAGCGAGCTCTACCAACTGCGCGGGCGTGTCGGTCGCTCCAATCGCCGCGCCTATGCTTATCTCCTGATTCCGCCGGAACGCGAGCTTACAGACATCGCCCGACGACGACTTGCAGCTTTGAAAGAATTTTCAGACCTCGGCGCTGGATTCAAGATCGCCGCACTCGATCTCGAGCTCCGCGGAGCAGGAAATATGCTGGGCGGCGAACAAAGCGGCCACATCGAGGCAATTGGGTTCGAAATGTATACCTCGATGCTGGAAGCGGCTGTAAAAGAAATGAAAGGCGAGGGAAGCGATGAGCGCCCAGCGACTCAGCTCAACCTCGGCATCGCACTGCGCATCGACGAAGCATACGTGGCCGAAGAGAATCAGCGCCTTCGTCTATATAAGAAGATTGCTGGATCCGAAAGTGAGAAAGCCATCGCCGACCTGCGAGCCGAGATGGAAGATCGCTACGGTGCGCTACCGGATTCCACCGTCTACCTGCTTGAGGCGGCCAGTTTGCGCCTCGAATGCGAACGCATGGGCATCGCGCTGATCGATCGCAAGCGCGCTGAGTTGCAGATTCGCTTCACCGAAAATGCTGGGATCGATCCGCAGCACCTGATGCGCCTGGTTGCAAGGAACGCCAAACGCGGTGCGCAGTTCACACCGCAGGGACTACTTAAATTTCCGCTGGCCGCCACGCGGCCTGACGAAGTGTTGCTCGAGGTCCGAGACCTGCTCGAAAAACTTGCTCCGGACGCTGTTACCGCCTAAATCTCTACCAATAACAAGAGGGACCGTGACTAAATTCGTTCTGCTGCTCGCTCTGGGGACCTGCATGACGCTTTCCGCCGCCAGTTCTGACAAAACCGCTCAGCAGCAATTCCTTCAAGTGTCCGACGAGTACTTTGATCAGGTGTATTTCCCATATCAGCCGACTGCCGGAACAGTGACGGGATATCACCAGTACGACGGGAAATTGGATGATCTCGCTTCCAGCAGCATCGACGCCGAAGTCGCTGCACTCGACACCTTCGAAAAGCGCATCGCTGCAGTCCCGTACGCTTCTCTCGACCAGACCACGAGTGCTGACAGACAGATGGTATTGAACCAGATCCGTTCGCGGAGATTGACGCTCCACAAGATTCGCCCCTGGACCAAGAATGCGGACGAATACTCGAGTTTATGCGCCAATGCTGCATTCACGCTGATGGAACGCAAATTTGCTCCGGCTGATGACCGGCTGCGCTCACTCATAGCCCGAGAGAGGAAAATGCCGGGGCTTCTTCGCGAAGCCCGGATCAATCTCCAGAATCCTCCTCGAATATTCACCCAGATTGCCATCGAGCAGCTTCCCGGCGTCGTCGCCTTCTTTCAACACGACGTGCCGCTCGCGTTTGCCGACGCGCAGGACGAAAAGCTCAAAGCCGAGTTCTCGAAGACGAATGCCGCCGTGATAGCCGAACTCAACGAATATCTGGCATGGCTCAAGTCTGACCTGCTGCCTCGATCCAAAGGCGACTTTCGCATCGGCGCCGAAACTTTTTCAAAGAAGCTAGCCTATGACGAAATGGTCGACATCCCGCTGCTAAAGCTGCTTGAGATAGGCTATGCCGACCTGCGCCGTAATCAGCAGCACTTCGCCGAAGTTGCCAAAGAGCTGGAGCCGAACAAGACGCCGCGCGAAGTTCTCGAAGAACTGGGCCATCAGCATCCCGCCCCGGAGCAGCTTCTCAACTCATTCCGCAATACCTTCTCCAGTCTGCTCGATTTCATTCGATCGCATCACATCGTGACCATCCCGTCCGATGTGCACCCTGTGCTGGAAGAAACTCCGCCCTTCATGCGGGCAACGACACAGGCAAGCATGGATTCTCCAGGCCCGTTCGAAACCAAGGCTACTACTTCCTATTTCAATGTCACATTGCCCGATCCCGCGATGACGCCTGCGCAGGTGGAGGGCTATATGCATTCGTACAACATCGGCACAGTGATCTCGACTTCGGTCCACGAGGCGTATCCCGGCCACTACGTGCAATATCTTTATTCTCTGAAGGCGCCCACGCGCGTGCGAAAGATTCTGCAGGCGAATACGAACATTGAAGGGTGGGCTCACTACACGGAGCAGATGATGTTGGACAACGGCTACGGCAGTCCCGGCACGGGGGCCAAAGACGAGCGAGAGGCAAAATTCTTTAGTCTAGGTCAGTTGCAGGATGCCCTGCTGCGCAACGCGCGCTACATCGTCGGCATCCAAATGCACACCGGGAAGATGACCTACGATCAGGCCGTTGAGTTCTTCCAGAACGAAGGGTATCAGCCCCAAGAAACCGCCACTGTAGAGGCAAAACGCGGGGCAGGCGATCCCACGTACCTGTATTACACGTTAGGAAAACTAGAGATTATGAAGTTGCGTGAAGACCTGATGAAGAAGCAGGGAACTGCTTTCTCGTTACAGAAATTCCACGATGAATTCCTAAGCCAGGGCTTTCCACCCATCAAAGTCATCCGGAAAGCGATGCTCGAAGACGATTCGCCGGCCCTTTAGTCGCGATTAACACCCTTAGGATAGGACTAAAGTAAGCGACCGAGTGATAGAGAAATTAACGGCAACGCGGCTCAGGTTTCACAATAGTAGATGGGAAGAGATGGTTGGAGCGGTGATGAGACAGGAAGTTCGCAAAGTTGTTTTCCCGGCTGGCGGCCTAGGCACGCGCTTTTTGCCCGCTACAAAGGTCATCCCAAAAGAGATGCTGGCGCTGGTCGACAAACCGATCATCCAGTATGGCGTGGAAGAAGCTGTCGATTCCGGGATTGAGCACATCATCATCGTCACAGGGCGCGGCAAAGGCGCCATGGAAGATCATTTCGATCACAATTTCGAACTCGACCACACCCTGGAGCGCCGCGGGAAAAAGGATCTGCTGCATGTGTCGCGGAGCGTAGCGACGCTGGCGCGGGTCAGCTACGTGCGTCAGCGCGAGCCGCTTGGCCTCGGTCACGCTGTTCTGTGCGCCAAAGAAATGGTTGGCAATGAGCCGTTCGCGGTGGTTTTGCCCGACGACGTCATTGATGCAGAAACTCCCTGCCTCAAGCAGATGATTGACGTTTTCAATGAGCGTGGCGGCTCTGTCCTCGCCACGCAGACAGTCGAAGGTGCCGGCATATCCGCGTATGGTGTCCTCGCCGGATCGCCTGACAAGGACGATCCGAGGATCTACAACTGCACAGGGATGGTCGAGAAGCCCAAGCTTGAGGACGCACCATCTAAGCAGGCCATCATAGGCCGCTACATCCTTACGCCTCGCATCTTCGAACTCCTTGAACAGACCACTCCCGGTGCCGGGGGAGAGATTCAGCTCACCGACGGTATCAAGGCTCTGCTTAAAGAGGAGAAGGTGTTCGGATTTACGTTTGAAGGCAAGCGTTTCGACGCCGGAGACAAATTTGGCATGCTGCAGGCCACGGTTGAGTTTGCGCTGAAGCGGCCCGAGTTCGGCGATCGATTCCGCGAGTACCTGAAGGGGCTGGGGATCTGCTAACGAGCGGCAAACTCCGCTGCTACTTCCACTTGATGTTGCAGCCGATCGAAGCCTTCTGATCAGTGCTCGGTTTCTCGTCCTTCACAACTGCGTCCAATGCGGTCCGCAGATCCTGCCCGGTCACGGCCACGTTGTTTCCAGGTCGCGCACCATCAAACTGACCGCGATAAACAAGCTTGAAATCCTTGTCAAAGAGATAAATATCCGGAGTGCAGGCGGCCTTATAGGCATGCGCCACTGACTGCGATTCGTCGTAGAGATACGGAAACTTGAAACCAAGCCGCTGCGCCTGTTTCTTCAGTCCCTCCGGGCTGTCGTCCGGATAATTCTGCGCATCGTTGCTGCTGATCGCCACGATGCCGAGTTTGTCGGAGTAGTCGGAGCCAAGTTGCGCAAGACCCTGCTCAATGTGCTTTACATAAGGGCAGTGCGTGCAAATGAACATGACGAGCAAGCCCTTCTGTCCGCGAAAATCATCACGGCGTACGGTCTTGCCGCTGACCACATCTCGCAGCGCGAAATCTGGTGCCGCCGTCCCAAGTTCAAGCATCGTCGATTCAGTCAAAGCCATGTTTCTGCTCCCGAGTACTTTATCGCTGAGTGAAGACCGAAGTTGCGTCTAGAACAATCCACCCTGGCGTCCCGGCAGGGGCACACCGAAATGCTCGTAGGCCAGCCGCGTCGCTACACGTCCTCTTGGCGTACGATCCAGAAATCCGATCTGAATGAGGAATGGCTCGTAAACCTCTTCGAGGGCGTCTTCTTCTTCTGCAAGGGTCGCCGCCAGAGTTCCGAGACCTACAGGTCCGCCATCGTACTTCTGCATGATGGTCATCATCAGCCGGCGATCGATCTCGTCGAATCCGTGCGCATCCACCTCGAGCATCGTCAGCGCGGCATTCGCCGTCGGTCTGTCGATGGCACCGGTACCTCGCACCTGTGCGAAATCCCTTACTCTGCGCAGCAGCCGATTGGCGATACGCGGAGTTCCACGTGAGCGCAGCGCAATCTCCGTCGCGCCATCGGCATCGATCGGTACACCGAGCACCTCCGCGGAACGCTGCACGATGACGCGCAAATCGTCCTCCGTGTAGAACTCAAGCCGCAGCAAGATGCCAAATCGCGACCGTAGCGGAGAGCTCAACAGTCCCGGGCGCGTCGTAGCTCCGACAAAGGTGAAAGGCTTGATCTCCATCACGTGCGTGCGTGCCGCCGGCCCCTGCCCGATGATGATGTCGAGCTTGTAGTCCTCGAGCGCGGTATAGAGCTTCTCTTCCAGCACCGGCTGCATCCGGTGAATTTCATCGAGAAAGAGGACTTGGCGGTCACGTAGATTTGTGAGAATTGCGGTCAGGTCTCCCTGGATCTGCAGCGCCGGCCCTGACGTCTGCTGGAATCCAACGTCGAGTTCATTGGCAATGATGGTAGCCAGCGTCGTTTTGCCGAGGCCGGGAGGGCCGAAAAGTAGTACGTGATCGAGCGCTTCGCCGCGCGACTTCGCAGCTTCGAGCGCGATAGCCAGTTGTTCTTTGGCTTTTGTCTGGCCAATAAATTCTTTGAGCCACCGCGGCCTCAGCTTCAGTTCAAAGCCCTGCTCTTCTTCAGCGCGCGAGGCGCTTACGAGCCGTTCAGGGGAGTCGTCACGTGCGATGGCCATGATGCCTGCAGTGTAGCGGGTGCGGGCACCCGCGGCAAAACGGCCCCTGGGGCAATAAAAGTGAGCTAAGTCGTATAACTAGGCTCATCCGCACATTCCTAACAGTCCGATAACTCGGAATTGCTCACAACTCCGCTCTTGTTCGCTAGTTACGCGCGTAACGCCAAAGGCTCTTTGACTCAAGATTGCTATTGATTCACCGCTTTAACCTGCCTTATTCTTGGGCCACCTCTCATGAGGAGACAGGTGTGTTGACGGTCAGATGCGGCCAAATTCTGCATTTGCGCCTGATCCGGTCATGAGTTTCGTATGCATGCGCAGACATTTCTTGCGCTTGCTAACTGATTGCTCTCATTCGGGACGACTCCCGAAGGTGGTCGAGCTGGCTAAGTAAATAAGTCAGCCAGGCGGAAACGCCAGGAGATGTTCATGCGTAATCGTTCGTTAGGTGCCTTGTTGCTGCTCGGTTCGATGATTCCCTTTACAAGCTGTGGAGTCAGTCCATCTCTTACATCGATCCAGCTTGTTCCCGATTCATTTACAGCACTTTTAGGCCCTTGCGGCACCACGCAGGTTCAGGCTCAATTCACCGCTATCGGAAGCTATACGCGTCCAAATCATGCCGCCGTCGTTCGCGATATCACCAATCAAGTCACCTGGAAGTCTTTTGACACTCAGTTGCTGGTGATCGATAACACCGGTCTCTTTACCGTCACAAGCTGCGCAAATCCCGGCAGTGATTTCAACTCCGACATCTTGGTTTCGGCAAGTGCTCCAGGTTTTCACGGCATCATCATCGGCTACGGTCACGTTGTCGAGCAAGAGCCTAAGGCAAGCACTGCAGCTGTCAAGAGTCTCTCGATCAGCCGCATCTCTGGCGCCTCTTCAGCTTTGAATGGCGTCGCAAAATTTGTCGCAGTCGGGAAGACCGATGATGGGAAGCTGGTTCCGTTGAACGGCAAACTTGCGTGGTCGTCGAGCAACCCGCAGGCCGTGAGAGTTGACGCCACCACTGGCGTAGCCCGCGCAATGACCGCAGGCAGGTCGATTGTGACTGCAACCTACACAGGCAAAGACGGCAGCACCGCGTTTGGCACAGTCGATTTCGGTTCGATCGCCCAGAACTAACCTCAGCGACCTTCATAGACAGCCAGGCCACCGCAAGGTGGCCTGTCGCATTTCATGCTTTGAAATCGAGCATTTAGACTGAATAAGTCTATTCGTCCGCTTAATGACCCACCGATTCGCCCGCATCCGCCGCTTCCATTTCAATCTGCCACAGCGTATCGCCGCGGTGATGCTCGCGCTTTTCCTTTTTCAGGGATTGTGGGTCGTCGAGCACCAGTCTCTTTCTGATAGCGATTATCGATACGCGCGCTGTGGCCGTGAAACATGGGAGAAGCCGTCCCCTCTCGCCGGTTACTACACCAGCTGCGGCAACATCCGTGACGGTATCCTGGCCTACCGCATTGCCGGGCTTCCGCTCACTTTGAATCTCCTCGCACAACGTGGCGTTGATCTTTTCCGTAAGCCTGAGGATCGGGTGTTTCAGGTCGCGCCCGGGCAGGGAAGCGCTGGCCCTGGCATATGGGAGCTTCGCCACCAGATCACCCATGTGCTTCTTCTTTTGCGGCTGCCGTTTTTGGCTGCTGGTTGCGTGCTCGGTGGCGGACTCTGGTGGGTCACCCGCCGCCTGTACGGCAATATGGGTGGGTATGTCGCGCTCGCGCTTTACTGCTTCTCGCCAACGGTATTGAAAGCGTGTCTCTCGCCTGGCCCAGAAATACTGGCTGCATTGGGGATCTACGGGGGAATCTACACCTGCATCGGCGTTGCGCACGCCATGCAGGGTCCTCGGCGCAAGTGGCGTCCTCGAATCATCCTCCTCATCATTGTGCTTGGAATCGCGGCGAGCGCACATATCGTCGCTCTGCCGGTCGTCTCTTTGCTAGGGCTTGCCTTGATGCTCTGGATCGCGGAGGGCCGCCGCAGCCAGATTCTGCCCATCGTCCTGCTCGCCTCGGCCGGTGCACTTGTATTCCTCTTTGCCTGCTATGGCTTCTCACCAGACGCGTTTAGCTATGTCTTCCGATCCGGTGCCGGATTCCTGTCGGTTTCAATCGAGCCGGTTCAGCTCTTCTTTACTTTGCCATTCAGCGCGGGAATCATTGTGGCATCAGTTGCGGCTGCTTTGCTCTATCTGGGTGTGGGCCGATCACGCTATTTTGGAAACACCGCACCCCTGATCTGTTTCATCGTGCTTGTCCTGTTGGTAACAAAAGGTGTCCCGGCCGCTCCGTCGCTATGGGCTTTGCCGTTCCTGCTGACTTTCATCGGTGGTGTTTTTGCCGATGCCTTTGAGTCGGAGCGCGGCAAACTGTTCGTCGCCGCGGCAGCATCACTGGTTATCCTTCAGATGGCAATTTGCATCATGAGCCTCCGCCAGCTTGTGTGAAACGGTTCGGCATAGTTCTGACCAGTTAGAGGTCCCCCGATGAGTTTTTCAGCCAGTTGCTCGTTCAGGATTTTCGCTTCCGCCTTAGTCCAAATCCTGATTTCGACTATCGCCGCCGCACAACAGTCTCCATCAAAGCCAGCCCAGGAAACTGCTTCGGGAACGAAGCCGCACTATGTTGGATCAGAGTCCTGCAAGAGTTGCCATCTCGGCCAGTACAGCGGCTGGAAGAAGAGCCGGATGGCGAATGTCGTGCTCGATCCGAAACAGCACCCCGAGGCGGTAGTCGGCGACTTCATTCATCCAGACAAGTCCCGCACGTTCACACTCGACGATGTCGCATTTACATACGGCGGCCGATTCAAGCAGCGTTATTTCGCGAAACGTGGTGATGACTACTTTCCTCTGCCCGCACAGTGGGATGTGGCGAAAAAGAAGTGGCTTCCGTATCACGTCGAGGCTGGTACAGACTGGTGGGTTCCTTTCTACGGACCGACAAACTTCGATCGCCCCACTGGGCCCACCTGCGACGGTTGCCATTCCGTGAACTATGACGTGCGTACGAAGCAGGTGACCGAGTGGAACGTTGGTTGCGAGAAGTGCCACGGACCCGGAAGCACGCACGTCGCGCACGCCACCAAAGCCAACATCGTCAACCCGGGCAAACTCGATTTTGTGCGCGCGAACGATGTCTGCATCCAGTGCCACAGTCAGGGGCGTCCGCTGAAGAATCCGGTCGAAGGAAGATACTTCGACTGGCCAGTCGGCTTCACTGCGGGTGAACGCCTCGCGGACTATTGGCAACTCGAGGAGACAAAACCCGGCACGACGAATTTCTTTCAATATGCCGATCTCACGTCGCACAAAAACCGGATGCAGGGAAATGACTTCGTGCAGAGCAATATGTATCACCGGGAGATTCGCTGCTTCGATTGTCATGAGGTGCACAGCAGCGCCGTTTCAAACCTTACAGTGAGTGGCAACGCGCTCTGTCTCGGATGTCATACGAAGCAGAACCCTGCCGGCCCGCGGGGTACAGTCAGCGAACACACGCATCATGCTGCGACTAGCGCAGGAAGCCAGTGCACGGCATGTCACATGCCGCGAATCGAGCAGACAATCAAGGACAACTACGTAGCCGCACACACCTTCCGGTTCATCACTCCTGATGACACGGAAAAGTCGGGCATACCCAACCCGTGCACCTCTTGCCACAAAGAAAAATCGAACGGATGGGCTCGCGAAGAACTCGCAAAGTGGTCGACCACCTCGCCCTGGAGAGTAGCTCGCTGAGGGAATTCCGATAGGCATGTTCGGCCCAGAATACGCACCGCCAAGAACGCTCGAAAAACGCCATATTTGGGCAAGAATTGCCCTGCCGCAAAAGTATGAAAAATATATGCTTAGATTGCGTATCCTGTGTTGCTGACGTGGAGCTGAAAATAGTAAAATAGCCTTCAGCCCGCAGAAATCCGGTCCTGCTTTTTCCGGTCATTTTTTGCCGTCTCTTCAGCGGGCCAGACGACCTCTATGGCAGACGATAAGAACCCCCAGCTTCCTCTCGATGGTGGTACGCCACCACGCGATAACACGAATCTCATCCCAATCAATATCGAAGAGGAGATGCGGCGTTCGTATCTCGACTACTCGATGTCGGTCATCATTGGTCGAGCCCTTCCGGACGCACGCGACGGATTGAAGCCGGTGCATCGCCGTGTGCTCTACACCATGAGCGAGATGGGCCTCGAGTACAACAAGAAGTACACCAAGTGCGCCAAAGTCGTCGGACAGGCCATGGGCGTGTATCACCCCCACGGCGACTCGGCAATCTACGACACGCTGGTACGCATGGCGCAGCCCTTCTCGCTTCGCTATCCGCTTGTCGACGGCCAGGGCAATTTCGGATCAGTCGATGGAGATCCGCCGGCGGCTATGCGTTACACCGAGTGCCGCATGATGCGCATCACGGGCGAGTTGCTCGCCGACATCGACATGGAGACCGTCGACTTCGTTCCCAACTACGACGAGTCCACCCACGAGCCTTCAGTTCTTCCCACGCGCATCCCCAACCTGCTCGTCAACGGTTCGAGCGGCATTGCCGTGGGTATGGCCACGAATATTCCACCCCACAATCTCACTGAAATCGTGAACGCCACCATCGAGATGGTGAAGAACCCCAAAGCCGGGCTGATCGAGATTCTGAAGTTCGTCCAGGGTCCCGATTTCCCGACCGGCGGATTCCTCTACGGCCGCGCAGGCATTGCGCAGGCCTACAAGACAGGCCGCGGCCGCTTCATGATGCGCGCCAAGGCAGCGATCGAGAACGTCACCAAGGAAAAACAGGCGATCATCGTCACCGAAATTCCTTACCAGGTCAACAAGTCCAAGCTCATCGAGCGCATTGCAGAACTTGTAACTGAGAAGGTGATCGACGATATCAGCGACGTGCGCGACGAGAGCGATCGCGACGGCATGCGCATCGTCATCGAGCTCAAGCGCGGAGCGCAGCCCGAAATCGTTCTCAACCAGCTCCATAAGCACACCCAGATGCAGGAAAGCTTTTCCATGATCCTGCTCGCCGTGCTCAATGGCCAGCCCAAGGAACTGGGGCTCGATGCTGCCATTCGTGCCTTCGTCGACCACCGCATCGATGTGGTGCAGCGCCGCACGGTATACATGTTGCGCAAAGCTCGCGAGCGCGAACATCAGTTGGAAGGCTACAAGATCGCGATCGACAATCTCGATCAGGTCATCAAGATCATCCGCGGTTCAGCATCGCGCGTCGAAGCCCGGGAAAACCTGTACGCCTGGGGCAAGGGAACTGACATTGTCGTCACTCTCGACCGCGAACGCCTGCCCAATGAAGAACGCGGTCTTTCCCTGCGCCAGGTTGACTGGATTCTTGAACTGCAGCTGTACAGGCTCACTCAGCTATCCGTCGACGAGATTCTTAAAGACCTCAAGGAAATTCGCGACAAAATCGCCGAGTACGAATCCATCCTCGCCAGCGACAAGAAGCTTCGCAACGTAATCATCAAAGAACTGGAAGCCGTTCGCGACAAGTATGGCGATGAGCGTCGCACGCAGATCATCGACGAATCTGCTGAGATTCAGCTCGAAGATCTCATTGCCGACGAGCAGGTCGCGGTCACGGTTTCGCACCAGGGTTACCTGAAGCGGACCCCGATCTCGATCTACCGCCAGCAGCGCCGCGGTGGAACCGGCCGAACCGGCATGAAGACGCGCGAGGAAGATTTTGTCTCGCAGCTCATCATCGATTCGACTCACGCTTTCCTGCTCTGTTTCACCAACACAGGCCGCGTCTACTGGCTCAAGGTCTACGAAATTCCCGACGTGGGCGCAGCAGGCAAAGGCAAGTCAATCGCAAGTCTCCTTAGCCTCCAGCCCGGCGAAAACGTTCGCACCATTCTTCCCGTGCGTGATCTCGAAGAAGAAGGCAAGTACATTTTCTTCGCCACGCGCAACGGCGTGGTCAAGAAGACGCCGCTCAAGGATTTCTCAAACGTGATGTCGCGCGGCATCATCGCCATCAATCTCGACAAGGACGATGACCTCGTTACCGCCGGTGTTACCAACGGCAAGCAGACCATCTTCATTGCTACCCGCGAAGGCATGGCCATCCGCTTCCAGGAAGAATACGACGCTGAGCGCAGCGGCATAGGCCTTCGCCCCATGGGCCGCAACGCCGCGGGCAACAAGGGTATCTCGCTGAAAAAGGGCGACTACGTCATTGGAGCCGCCATCACCGACTCCGATGAGGCTCGCGACAAGGAGCGCGACGAGTGCGCCAAGGCTCGCAACCTGACCGACAAGCTCAAGTCGCTGCGCAAGGCCTACTCTGACGCAAAGGATTCCCTGCAGAAGGCTCGCGAAGACCGCCGCAACGGCGATCCAGATAATGAAAAGCTGAAAGAGAAAGACAAGAAGGCCGAAAAGGCTCTGGAAGATGCATGGGGTGCGCTCAAGGATCTTGACGAGAAACTCTGCGTCACGCAGTCTCGCATACTCACTGTTACAGAGAACGGCTTCGGCAAACGCACCGATGTAGATGAGTACCGCCTCACGGCGCGCGGCGCGCAGGGTGTCACGAACCTCAAGGCCACTCCCAAGGTCGGCAAGACAAGCTCGATTCTGCTGGTGAACGAAACCTCGGAGCTGATGGTCATCAGCCAGTGGGGCAAGATCATCCGCATTGACACCAACACGGTTCGCTCGGCGGGGCGCAACACGCAGGGTGTCCGCTTGCTGAATCTCGAAGCTGATGACAAGGTGGCGGCCGCTGTGATCATTCCCCCAGACGAAGTTAACGGCAAAGAAGACGAACAGGGAACGTTGATCCAGTAGCCTCGTTCCATGAAGCGCCTCAGCACTCGCACAGCTGAGGCGTTTCTATTTTTGCTGGATCGAATGCACGCTCAGAACCGGAGCTTTTCACGAAAGGGGCGGCTCTAATGTGGGGCGACCCGCTTTAACGATATCCAAATATCATGAACGGATGTCCCTGTTTCAGGACCAGATCCAGGTGGCTGCTCCGGCGGGCTGAAGAGGCCATTACTCACCTGCGAAGCTTTTCCGGGCCTGAAGATTAGGTTGGCCCTGCTGAAAAACAAGGACTTACACCGGTTGTAAATACAAGGGCTACCGCGAAGCACTCGGAGACATCCATTTCTATGAGAGGATAGTTTCAGCGGAATGGTACGTGTGCCTCAGTTGCTGGCCGCACGACAGGGTAGCAGGTGTGCTGCGGCCGCAGCCGCGCAAGTGCCCGAAAGTTATCAGACTAGACCGAACCACCGTCGACACTCCAAATTTCCCCACAGGCGTCTTACACTGATGAAGCTCTGGTTTTTCCGCGCCCCCCTGATGTTGCGCTCTGTTTTCATCGCTGGTTGTCTGCTCTTGATGCTCGCATCGTCCGCCGGTGCTGCGCGAATTAACGCCGTGCGCGATCGTGCGCATGCCAATGTCGCCCACGCTCCAAAGCATATGCCGCGCTCAGCGAAGCTCGCAACGCGTTCTACGCGCAGCAAGGTAGCCGCGGCGTCTCCAAAAAGAACTGCAAAGAAGGCAACCGCGCGCCGCTCGACGCGTTCGACGACGTCTGCTCGCCGCCCCGTGGCTCCCGGACGCCACCTTCGCCGCGTCAGGTATAGCCGCCGCTCCAGGGCGCGGTTTGTTCCGTTGGCAACGGTCCCGATCAAGCGATCCACTTCCCAGTCAGATTTCTCCGTCAGTGCACCGGTTACCGATACCGGGTCTCCGTCTTCTGCAGCTCTCGCGCCCGCGACCCCCGCAGCGGTTGCCAGTGCAGGCAATCCGCTTGCAGGTTCTCCCGCCGAGGATGCTGTACCAGTTGCAGTTGGCCAGATTGCTTCGTTGAACGTGCCGCGTGTTTACGGACGCTATGCCTTGCGCGGAACCCGCGACTCCCTGGTGCGCCAGAATGAGCGCGTGGAGTTGGAATCTTTAGAGCGCATTGAAGACAACATTGATCTGCAGAATCGTATCGCCAGCGGTTCCTTAGTGCGTGTTCCCGAAAGCTCCGCCATCATGGTGAATTCCGGCCTTCCCGAGGAGCGTCGCTACTGTCGCCAGTGGACTGCCGATTTTCTCACCGATCTATCGCGTGCCCACGAAGCGCAGTTTCACAAGCCGCTGATTGTCAGCTCGGCGGTACGCACAGTCGAGTACCAGAAGCACCTGATGCGCGTGAATCACAACGCTGCCGACGCTGAAGGTGACATCGTGAGCCCGCACCTGACCGGCGCCACCATCGACATTGCTAAATCCGGATTGTCTCGGCGCGAGATGCAGTGGATGCGCGACCACCTCTTCGCCTACCAGACCGCCGGCGTCATCGACGTCGAAGAGGAGTTCCGCCAGCGCTGCTTCCACATCACGGTCTATAAGAGCTACTCTCCTGCGTCGTCCCCCAGCGGACCGCATCACGCTCCGGTTCCACAGACCGTACCGCCTGACCCATCCACAGCAACGGTTTCTGACGATGCCGCTGCCAGGAACAAATAAGGGCATAACCGGCGCGACGTAATTTCATTCCTTATCTTTATCTGAAGCGTTACAATCGCGGGCGAACGCGTTTGTAACGCACCCGCGTCTCAAGTACGAAATCTGCGAGGACAGATATGAGCGATCCAGCGGTTCAGTCGGCGACGGAAGTGACTACAGGCCTGTCCCAGGGCCAGCGCCTTACAAACATGTTCACGGCGCCATCCAAGACCTTTGAAGACATCAAGGCTGGCCACCGAAGCTGGTGGCTGCCATTCATCATTTACGCCATCCTTGGCTTCGCCTTCTATGGCGTCGTCAACTCGAAGGTCGGCATGCGCCAGGTGAGTGAGAACCAGGTCAAGCTCAGCCCTAAGGCTGAGGAACAGATGGCGCAGCTTACGCCCGAGCAGCGCGAGCAGCGAATGAAGATCTCCACCGCCATCACGCAAGGAGTGTTTTTAGCGGGTCCGCTCTTTGTCCTTGCGATGGGCGCTATCATTTCCCTCGTGCTACTCGGAACAATCAATTTTGCTTTCGGGGGAAAGGCCAAATTTGGAAGCATTTTTGCTGTCTGGATGTACGCCATGATGCCGTCGTGCATCAAGACGATACTTGGGATCGTCGTGCTCTTTGCCGGCAACGCGCCCGATTCGTTCAACATCAAGAATTTCGCTCCCACGAATCTTGGCGCATTCATGAACCCGATGGATACGAACCCCGGCCTGTATAGCTTTGCCAGCTCGATTGATTTTGTCACTATCTGGACGCTAGCCCTGGTTGGAATCGGAGTTGCTATCGTCGCAGGCACCAAGCGCAGCTCAGGTTATATCGCCTCGTTTGGATGGTGGGCACTCCTGGTGATCGGCGGGGCTGGCTTCGCCGCAGCCTTCAGCTAGAACACCATCATGCAGAACAAGAAGGGCGCACTTCTTGCGATGTGCGCCCTTCTTCTCTTATCCCTAATAATTGTTTCCTTAGCTCCTGGCGTCGTCCCAACTCCGCATGATCAGCGTCGCATTAATTCCGCCAAATCCGAACGAGTTCGACAGCGCAACATCGAAGCGGTGACTGATGGCCTTGTTCGGCACGTAATCCAGCTTGCACTCGGGATCGACATTGTCGAGATTGATCGTCGGTGGAATCACCTGGTTGATCAGCGACAGCACCGCGATGCCCGCTTCCAGTCCGCCAGCGCCGCCAAGCAGATGGCCTGTCATCGACTTCGTGCCGCTAATCTTCAGCGTATGACTCAGCGCGTGTTCGCCGAAAACAAGTTCGATTGCGCGTGACTCGTTGCCGTCGCCCGCAGGTGTCGATGTAGCATGAGCATTGATGTATCCCACATCTTCCGGTTTGATATCCGCGTCCTTCAGTGCCGCGCGCATACTGCGTTGCGCACCGGCGCCCTCGGGCGCGATACCGGTCATGTGGTATGCGTCAGCGCTCATTCCGTAGCCAATCACTTCAGCGAGGATCTTCGCGCCACGCTTCTTCGCAAACTCAAGTTCTTCGAGAATCAGAATCCCCGCGCCTTCGCCGATGACAAACCCGTCGCGATCCTTGTCGAAGGGGCGGCTGGCTTTTGTGGGCTCGTCGTTGCGGGTTGAGAGCGCGCGCATTGCCGCGAATCCACCCACAGACAGCGACGTCACAGCTGCCTCTGATCCGCCTGCAATCATCGCATCGGCATCACCGTGCATGATCATGCGTACCGAGTCACCAATGGAATTGGCGCTCGTGGCGCATGCCGTTGCGGTTGCCGAGATGGGCCCACGCGCACCATAGCGAATGCTCAACTGCCCGGCTGCCATGTTGATGATGGTCGCAGGAATGAAAAATGGAGAGATCCTTCGTGGACCATCCTTCAGCAAGGTAGCGTGTTCGCGCTCGATCACCTCAAACCCGCCGATTCCCGAGCCGATCAGGACACCAACCCGGTCTGCATTCTCTTCCGTGATTTTGAGGCCGGATTGCTCCAGGGCCTCCTGCGTGGCCGCAAAGGCGAAGTGAATGAAGCGCGCCATCTTGCGCGCCTCTTTTTTCTCGACGAATTTCAGCGGGTCGAAGTTCTTGACCTCGGCGGCAAAGGTGACAGGAAATCCAGTAGTGTCAAAACCGGTGATCGGACCCATACCACTGGCGCCCGCAATCAGATTCTTCCACACTTCCTGCGCGGTATTGCCCACACCGCACACCAGCCCCAGGCCGGTGATCACTACTCTTCGGTTCACCGGCTACTTGCCTTTCGCGTTCTTCTCGATGTAGTCAATCGCGTCCTTGACGGTCTTGATTTTCTCAGCATCTTCATCGGGAATTTCGAGGTCAAACGCCTCTTCGAACTGCATCACAAGCTCAACAACGTCCAGCGAATCCGCGCCCAAGTCTTCCTGGAAGCTTGCGCCGGGCGTGACTTCAGCTTCGTCAACCTGCAGTTGTTCGACGATGATCTGCTTTACTTTTTCTTCTACCGCCATGCCTGATTCTCCTCAGTTTCAATTGCCAAATCCAATAGTCTAGGGACAGAGTCTATCCGCAGTCGCCTGCCTACAATACCGGCAAATGGCACACTGAGACAACCGCCGGACAAACAAAAGCTTCGCCAGCCCCGAAACTCCAAGTCTAAAGGGCCACCCCCGGCGTGTAAAGCGGCCCAGAGTGGAAATAAATCATTCCCCTGCATCGGGATGAGACTTACCTACGGGCCTCTGTAACTGATCTGGGACGGACGTTAGAAAAGCCGAGATTCGGTCCACAAATGCACAGCGAAAAGGCGTAAATTAGGCGAAGATAGCGGGAAGGATCCCCCCATGCATGCTCTCTTCGTTGGGATTGCGATAGTCGCAGGTTTAATTCTCGGGTTCATCATCCGTTCGGCCTCCGCGCGCCGCGAATCAGCGCTTCTCGAGCAACGCAATCGGGAGGCCTTCGATGCGCTGGGAGCACTACAGAGGCAACTTTCGCAGGCGCAGTCTGAATCCGCCGCCCGTGCCGGATTCGAATTGCTTGCCATTGAACGAGCGGCCAATATCTCCCAGCTTAGCGACGACGTCTCAAGTCTTCGAGCCGATCTGGACTACAAAACCGCGAGCGAAACCACTCTTCGCGCCCGTATCAGCCAGCTTGAGGCCGACCTGAGTAACGAGCGCAAGAATCTCGGAGAAAAAGTCGAGCTTCTTGAGAACGCCAAGAAGACTCTCTCGGATCAGTTCCACACGCTGGCAACGGACATCCTCGAGACCAAATCGAAGACGTTCTCTGAAGGGAGCCAGAAAGAGCTCGGCAATCTCCTCTCGCCCCTCCGCGCTCAAATCGAAGAATTCCGAAAGAAGGTAGAGGAAGCGCAGACAGATTCAAAGACCGGCGTCACGAAGCTCGAAACACTGATCGGAACGCTTGGCACTCTCAATGAGCAACTCACGGAAGAAGCGCGAAACCTCACCACCGCCCTTCGCGGGTCAGCGAAGACGCAAGGAGATTGGGGCGAGTTCATTCTTCGCGATCTGCTCGACAAGGCTGGGCTGCGTGAAGGTGAGCAGTATGCCTTTCAGCAAACATTCTCCGGCGTTGAGAACGACAGCGGGGACCGCACCCGCTCGGTTCGGACCGATGTAATTGTCTACCTCCCTGGCGGACGCAACCTGGTGATCGATTCGAAGGTTTCGCTGACTGCATATACCGATTGCGTCGGCGCGGAGGATGAGGAAGGACGCAAGACCGCTCTGAGGGCGCACATTGCCAGCATGCGCGGCCACATCTCTGGTCTCGCCAAAGCCGGCTATGACAAGCTTCCCGGCATCGAGGCACCAGACTTCGTGGTGATGTTCATTCCGGTAGAACCCGCTTTTCTGATGGCCTTTCAGGCTGACTCCGAGCTATGGGCGGAGGCCTACCGTCAAGGGATTCTTCTCGTCGGCCCCACGACCCTCCTTTACGTCATCCGCATCATCAACGTGCTGTGGCAGCAGGATCGCCAGGCGCGTAATGTCCGCGAGATCATGGACCGCGGCGCGAAACTTTATGAGAAGTTTGCGGGCTTCGTCACCGATATGGACATCATTGGCGACAATATCCGTAAGGCAGACCAGAGCTACAGTAATGCGATGAAGAAGCTTGCTGAGGGTCCCGGCAACTTGATCGGCCAGGTGGAAAAACTTAAAGAGCTGGGTATTCGCACGAATAAATCAATTCCACGAAAGTTGCTGGATCGCGCTGCCGTCGACCAGGCCGAGCTTGCTCTTACCACCGAATCCGAGGTAAGCGAGGGCACGAATTAGCCCGCGTTACCGCATCGCTGCAGCCGTAAACGCTTGACCCTTAATATGAAGGCCCCTTACCAAGGTTTCGTTCGCTTCCGGTCCTCTCCGCCTCTTGCGCGTCGATTGACCTTAATCTTGTAATAGAGGATTGTGCACGCAATGGGGAGTCATGCGATTACCTACGCCGTAGTTGCGCTTGCCATTGCTGTCGTCTGTCTGATTGCCGGCTTCCTCTGGGGCCGCTCCGATGTAAAAGCGAAGGTTGAGCAGGTTGTCGAGAAGGAACATGTTGCTCTCGACATGCGAGAGTTCACCATGCGCCAGCAACTGGACGAGGCCATCGCAGAGATCGCCAGGCTCCGCCCTTCCGCCGAAGAGTTGGCCCGCGTTCAGAAACGCCTCGAGCGCGAGCAGGCGAAATATCAGCAGATGAAGGCAGAGTTCAACGCCATAACCGGCGCTTCTGAAACCGTAGAAGAAGAAACCGATCAACCACTCCAGACCGCCGCGCCATCCGTCTCCGCCGACGAAGCGATTCAGAAGTTGATGCAGTCCCTCGAAGCGCTTAATGCGTCGGACGGCGCAGCACCGCCGCCCGTCAACGAGCCAGCACCAACCGAGCCTATCGTTGCGTCTGCACCTCAAGCTCAACCGGTTGCCCGTCCCCCTGCGATCGTCGAACCTCCCAAGCCCGTTGAGGTTCCGCGACCAGCCCCGCCCGCACGGCCCTCTCCCCCGATTCCCGCGCCCGCGCAAACGAAACCCGCCCCGGCAGTCTCTGTTGAACCACAGAAGCCGGTGCAGAACGTCCCTGCCAGAGCTGTTCCCGTTCCCGTCAGCGTGCCGCCCGTGACCGTGGCCCCTGCAGTCGTCTCGCAGGCGAAGCCATCTCCTCCTGTCGCCCCCAAGTCTGGACAGCAACAGGTAGACGAGTGGCAGGAGTTCGCTCGCCAACTCGAAGCTCTGACTGGAAAAAAGAAATAGTCGCAGAAATCTGCTGACAGAGCGCGTCAGGCGCGATCGACCGCCAACGCCGCAAACGTCGCCCGCAGCCGCTTCCACGTCGTCCCCAGGTCCTCCGGCAGAACCCGCGTCTCCGCCACGGTGGTCATGAAGTTGGTGTCTCCCACCCAACGCGGCATCGCATGCATGTGTAGGTGTCCCGCAACGCCCGCCCCTGCTGCCTGCCCCAGGTTCAGACCGAAGTTGAACCCATGTGGCCGGTATAACTTCTCCAGTGCACGCTCTGTTTGTTGCGCCAGATCCATCAGCTCGTGAGCGGTATCGGTATCCAGTTTGGCGATGCGATCCAGGTGTTCGAAGGGCATCACCATCACGTGCCCCGACGTGTAAGGGTAGGCGTTCAGGCAGACAAAACATCTCCTGCCACGAACCACCAACCCACCTGCTTCTTCCGCCTCGTCCGCTGACATGCCGTGCTCAATTGCATAGTCCACGCTGGCTATCAGGTTGCAGAAAACGCAGCTCAGATCTCCCGGCCAGGCATTCAGCCGCTGAGGCACACCGGGACGAGGAGCACCATCGGCCGTCGTTACATAGGCAAACCGCCATGGGCTCCAAAGCTGATCCATTCCACGAGATCCTTCGAGTACTACGCCTGACGCACCAAGTATAGTGTGGTCCCCGTAGTCGCTCTTCCCATGGTCTGGCAGCGACGAGGCGCCTGGCGCCGACGCACCCGTTCAAGCCTGAGAATGATCGAAATGGGTGGGGAAGCAGCGAAATGAAGGCTGAATGGTCGGGGCGGAGGGATTCGAACCCCCGACCCTCTGCTCCCAAAGCGTATACCTGCAGATTTTGCGGCGATATTCGTAAGTGAGCATCAGTGATCGTATCTATGCATTTTAACTAGATATATAGCCAAAATAACGCCCTCGATATATTCATAAACGATCGTAAGATATCACCTGTACTCCACACAAAAGTCCCCACACAATTTCCTTGACGATCGAGAGCGCAATGGGTATAGCTATACATATGCAAAAGAAGTACTCGACAGCCGAAATTGCTCGGGAGATCGAGGTCAGTAAAAACACGCTGCTTCGGTGGTTGTACTCAGGGCAATTGAAGGAGCCGGAGAAGCAGACATTCGGCGGAGTCGAAAGCCGCGTTTGGTCCAAGTTCGACTTGGAGCGCGCGCGAGCTCATCGAGAGGAGCACTACCGCAAACGCTCCTAAACGAAAAGCGCGCCCGCCCGGTGCTGGAACACCTGACGAGCGCTAACCAAGTCGCCTTTCGGGAGGCAACAATGGCTTCAAACAAGGTTAGCAGTTCCCCATCCACACGATCGGCATACGAACTCTTAAAGGCCCGGCAAAGCCTGCTTTCCACGCTGAACGCGATGGTATGCACTCTCAACCAGCAAATCTTCCAACTCGAGACGATCGGCACTGTTCAGCCTAACGAGATCGACAAAGTGTATGAGAGGCTCGCCTGGGCGGTCGATCGCCACTGGGAAGAGCAACAGCTGGCAGCGCTCGAAGAAGAACCTGTCCTGGCTGCAAAGAGGAATTACATCCGCGGCTTCCATAGTGAGGTGTCGCGATGATCCATCTTCAAGCTGTGAAATATGTTTTGATTCGGTTTGCCCTAGCCGGCGGACTGCTCGCCGTAGGCTTCGCGGCGGGAAGATGGGGATGCCAATGAATCCCTCATCTGTTTCACGTCAAACTTCACCGTCGAAAGAACGGGTCCGGATCAGTCGCGAGGAGATCGGTCAGATGGTCGACGCCTACCTTCGCGATCAGCAGTATCGGTGCAGCCCGGAATATAGGCTCGGGATGATAGACCTTCTCTGCCAGCGGATCTTCGGATCCGGCATCATTGCACGTTTCAAGCGGGGCACCGCTGAGGCAGACGCTCACTGGGCCGGGATGGAACACGGTCATGTCGTGCTGGAGGAATTCGCTCGCAAAGGAAGCCTCTGATGGAGCCCTCCAGGATAGCTATCTACGCGCGGGTGTCCACCCTCAATGGCCAGAATCCTGAACTGCAGATCAGCGAGATTCGTGAGTACGCCTCGCGGCGTGGATGGACGATCACCGGCGAGTACGTTGATCTTGGGGTTTCAGGTTCCAAGGAATCTCGTCCGCAGCTTAATCGAATGATCCAGGACGCGCACCGCCGCAAGTTCGACGCGGTCGTTTGTTGGAAGTTGGATCGGCTGGGACGATCTCTGAAGCACCTGGTCACGACGATTGAGGACTTGGCAGCTTACGGCGTCAGTTTCGTCAGCCTCCGCGACAATCTGGATCTGAGCACCCCGTCTGGGCGGCTGATGCTTCACATCATCGGAGCGATGGCCGAATTTGAGCGCGAATTGATCCGCGAACGCGTCACAGCCGGCATACAGGCGGCACGCCGACGCGGTGCGAGGCTCGGCAGGCCTCGAACCTACGTCAACCCTTCAAAGATTCAGCAACTGCGCGCTGAGGGCCTTTCGTGGCGCGCTATAGCCAAACAATTACGAATTGGCACGGGGACAGCGTGCCGAGCAATAAAGTCTCAAGGGAGGATCGGCAAATGACAATCGCAAATTACGAAGATCTGGAACGTCTCAGGAAATCGTCACCGCGCTATTTCTATTTCGACGACGGCGATCTCCAAGAAATCGCTGCCGGCGTCGACATCCAAAAGCATCGCATTTCCGTTTTGGATGGGACCTACCTCGGGGATGTCCTGCCAAAAATCGATTGGTGGATCGCGGTCGGAGAGACTCTATCGATGGCCGCGAACGACGAACCTCGGTTTGTCTCGGTAGCTTCGTTCCGAAGCACTTTTGGCGGTTTAGCAGCCGGGGTCCTCTGTCGTTACGCTACGGCCCTTGCATTGAACCCCGCGGTCGCAGGACTCGATAGCGATGGAACCGACGCAGCAATAGAGCTGCTCACGCACTATCGCCGGCTCACATGCCACGTTCGCGCATTCGCCAAGCAGCTTTGGCCGGGAATTGATCTGGGCTGGCTTTGGGCGGAAGCATAAAAAAGCCTTATTAATTTCTTAGGTTTTCAGGGCGGCCCGGATGGTACATTTTCCAAATACCATTTGAGCCCCTTTTCATGACTCTTAGCTGTATCATTCGCTTCGAAAGCACGTCCGTCGAGCTGTCCGTTGCGTCAGACTCCACCTCGGAATGGCTTTGGTCTATTCGCCTGCTGAACGGCAACACACTTGAGAGGGGAACCTCTTTGTCTCAAACCGCTGCCCAGATCGTCGCGCAGCGAGTTCTCGAAGCGCGCCTCAAAAGAGCAGAACTAGGACGTTGGGTGCCGCAGACCTATCGATGGACGCAACATAGTTGAGCCTTCGAAAGCTAGAAGTTTCTGCGTTCCTAAAACCATCCCCCTCTGTGTCAAAGTGATGATTCTGCCCGAGAAGCTCCTCAAATCCATTCTGACTTCAAATTCACCTAATTTAGGCACGAATTACTGGCTGCTTACGATCTTCCAGGATCCGCCTTGCAGGTGGCCTATTCAGTACTTCCCGCATAAACTGAACGTAACCGACGAGGTTGTTCTGCGACGAAGGTACCTTTTCGACTCATTTTGTTGTATTTTTTCCACGCAAGTTCTTCGCTGAGGGTCGTTCCTAAACCATGATGCTCAAATCAAGTTGGATCATACGGTCTGCCAATCGTCTATTCGGTCTCCTATGTGCCGTCTGCGGGCTCGTGGTAGCTCAATCGCCGAACTCCCACTTGAAGCCTGTTGACCCGCAACACGGAACCGTAAATGTCTTTTTGGCACAAGGCGGCTCTCTCGCAGTTGTCACGGATAGCATGCTTTCGAATTCACAGGGGCACACACCAACCGGCCACAAACTTTATCGGCTTGATGATCACACGATCTGCGCTATGGCAGGCCTCTATAGCGAACCGGGTCCTGGCGGGCTAGAGAGTTTCAGTGCTCTTATACCAGCCATCATCCAGGACTATCTCGATTCGTTTAAGCGTTTCGGACCTAGTACTCCCGGGATTTCCTTTTCCTTTAAGGCTCAGGCGCTGCAACAGGTCGTCGAGTTTGAGTTGACTACCCATATCCACGCATTGCTGATTGACACTCCTAGTGCAGATGTTAGCGATCAGAGATTCCTACTGGAATTGACGATGGCGGGATATGACCTAGACGGAACGCTCAAAGTTGCGGATATCACGATGCGGCCCGCGAAAACACCGAGAGGCGTCTCATTCAAACCTGTGGAAAGACCGATTGGTCAACTCGTCAATCCGCCGTGCGAGTTCGAAGGCAAATACGAACGGCTTCCGGAACTTCACGAAAAAGAGGGAACTTACGGGTTAACGATTCATACGGTCGGGAAATCACTATTTTGCGACATTGCGGGAATGCCTGAAGTCGCCGAAGAACTGCTGACACACCCGTTAGAGCACCCCGGCTCACCAGAGTTGAATGCGTATGCAGAAGCAAAGGCACATGGTAACGATCTTTCCCTTAGCGAATTGCGGTCACTTGCAGTCTACTTGGTCGACGAGACCGGAAGCGCAGAGCGTAAGAACCGAATGTACCGGGTTGGCGGAGCGCCGCAAATCGCAGTTCTTTCAAATGGCTCAATGTTAGAAAGCCCTCCTGATCTTCCAGCTGAAACTCGTTTACCCAGTTCGCTGTCAGCTAACCGAATCAGCGCGAAATTCACATGTCCACCCGGCAAAATTTATATTGCCAATTCCGTTACGCCTCTTGGGAACATAGGCGCACTGATGAGAGTCGGCCAGCCGGTTGTCGATGCACAGGGGGACCTCACTAACTGCACTCAACCAATAGACGGCATCGTATTCCACGATTCGTCCTTCACGGATAGTGTCCTCACATTTGATGGCGCGGGACTACTTCTGTTTGGCGGGAACAACGTGATCACACGCACTAGCTTGAAACTTGGCCCGAAAGTTGTCGCAAGCGAGCCCGCTATTCATAAGCTAATTTGCGGGTTTTCCTGGAAAGCTGTATACCAGAGCAAAAAAGAGCTAAAAGTGAACTGCCCCTGAAGGGTGCCCGATGTCCCAGAACTCTACGTGCGGCGCCGTCGCCAACTGGCTCATCCAACTCCTTCAGCATCATCGAGAGCGCGTGCCTGAATCGATGTGTTTTTGGCACAGGTCATGTACTAGCGCTACTATCTGAAGCGAAGACGAATGATGAAGGATATTGATCTTTCGGTAGCGCAGCTGGTGTCCATTCTGGGCGGGTGGACGGTAGTCATTGGTGGCCTTGCGGCTTGGGGTGGTCGATTGCTCAGCGACCGGATTTCTTCATCTTGGCGCCGCGAAGAGCAAGCAACACTGGAGACCATCAAACACGCTCTTACCAGCGATCGACTTCTCCTAGAAGGGGCTATCCGAGGTGCACAACAGGGATCAGACGCTAGTCACAACCTGAGGTTGGCAGCCATTCAAAAGCTATGGGCAGCGGTTCTCAGTCTCCGTGAAAGTTACTCGGGAGTGATCTTCTTCTATGACATTCTCTTTCCCCATGAGTACGATTCAGCCTACAGAAAGGGTGGCTCGTTCGCGGCAGCAATTTTCGATATGAACGAGTCCAAAATCATGGAGGCGATGAAGCGAGTTGAATCAGTGGAAAGGGAACGCCCTTACTTAGGCGAGACGCTCTGGCTGAAATTCTTTATCTATCGTGCCTTTCTCGGGCGTTTGGCTCATTTGATCATTCAGGGGAAACGGGAGGGGAAGTTCGGAGACTGGCGATCGGACGATCTGATTCGTCAAATTCTGTCAAATGGTACGAAAACTGATATTCCGCAAGGATTAGCCCAGGCCAATGCAGGAACTACAGGGGTCAGGCGCGCAGTTGGAGAACTCGAGCACTCGATTCTCGAGGAAACCAGCTTAATCCTCTCTGGCAAGAGATCAGCGATTGAGAGCTTTGAAAACGCGAGGGACCTGTTTGAAGCCGCTGCGAAATTAGCGCCAATGATCTCGATACAGTGATGGCGAGGAACGTCAGGTTAGACACGAAGATGCCGACTCTGGTGGATCAAATCGAAAAGTGTATCCACGGCGGTTTCGAACCGCGTGCGCAGTTCCCGATCCCGTTTGATCAGGGCCTTAAGATTCTCCGGTTTATGCCCGCCATCGTTCCGATGCGTAGTCATGCCAGCAATTCTATTGAGGAGCGATCGGTCCGGCTGGGAGCACTTCGCGGAATCCAAATGATCAATTAAAATCTCCATTACCCTTGACCATGCGGTCTTCCCCGAGTACCTTGGTGCCTTCTCTCCTGGCCTGAGGCCCCTCCAAAGGGCCTTCGCTTGGGTCTTCTTTGCTATCTTTCGGGAGAGCTGTTCGATCTCCTGATGAACCAGCATGCACCCCTGCGCGGGACTCCCGTTTTTAAACGTCGTTTCCGCTTCCGCAAGAACGGCACGATAACGTGCAGGGAACTCATTCTTCGGTCTCGGTCGAAGACTTGTGAGCGACAGGGGAAGAGATGGATGGATGAGCTGCGTCAAATTTGGCGAGACTTCTAGTACTCCAATCCCATGTGCGCGAGCCCGATCAACTCTTGCCTTATAGTCAGCTGGAAGAGGATTCGACGGAAATGCCACGTAGAGCTTAACTGGCAATCCTTGTGTCACGCAATCAAGCACAACGTGCTCGAGCAAAGCTGGATACGGGCTCTCACTAACCTCCACGCACAGTATGTACCGCTCTCCGGTTAGAGCTTGGAGCGTGGGTCGATACTGAAGCGTGGGACCAATCTCCTCCTCTGCGCGGAAGCCGGAAATTCCATGGTTGTCACGGAAATATTCCACCGCACGCTCGGCGGTCGGAACCAGACTGTTGGAGAGGTAGACGAAGTTCATTGGCGCCGTAGGATACTTGAGAGCCGTTTAGCTAGCGTGGCCAACGCAGAGCGAAGAGAATCATCGATTGAATCTGGCTGCAAGTCGTCCAGCTTGTAGATGAGGCTCTCGATCCGCGTCAACAGATCTCGCTCTGAATATGCTTCCGATACGGTGTCTTTATAGGCCTGTTCAACGGAATAGCCGTTCTTTTGAAATACCCTCCTTAATGCAGTGGTAGCTGATTTTGCGTCGACCGAAACCTTTTCGGCTCGGGCGATCTTCGCAAGATTTCGAAAGTCCGTGACGCTCCTAATTGTGCCTGTCTTGTATTTCGCGATAAGGACATCCCGAATGCGATCTTTTTCATCGATGGCCGCCGGAATGGCTCGCTCAACGGTCTTAAGCGAGCGTTCCATCTCGATGAAGAAATCTTCCGTAAGCTTCTGCTGATTTTTGGGTCGGTTAAGTTCATCAAGCAGGTCTTCTCGATATTTCGGCGGAAGCTCCATCAAAAGACGACAACGCCTAAGCAGTCCCCGCGGAAGTCCAGTTTCCGCAGCAAGTGCCTTCTCGGTAGGTGCCTTGCCATTTTTCGAGAGAAGGTCGATGACGCGCGGAAGTTTAAGCGCAATCGTGAGCAGATCCCACTGTTCACGAAGAGCATGAATATTGAACATCAAGAGGAGGTTTGTAAGCGGATTCGGCTTCTCCTGAATCAGTGCAGGAATATGGATTTTGTTCAACTTCACTGAACAGCGCCATCTTCTCTCACCATCGATTAAAACGAATCGCTTTCCTTCTCTGAAAACGGAGATCGGCACCTGTACACCGTACCTCCGAATTGATTCCATCAAGGTTTCGAGTTCGCTTGGCCTGAAGACAATTCGAGGGTTCTCGGGGTTGCGATCGATTTGATCGACTCGGATCTCCTTCAGTTCCGAATGGGCGATGCTAGTGTCCATCTGCAGCCTCCGGCGAGTTCGTTGCTACCCATTCGTAGGCAATCTTTCGATGACCTGCAAAGCCGGCGATATTGCGTCGTGTTGGCATTCTTACAGGGTTCCAATCCGACAGAAGTTCGATTGCTTCGGGTGTATCGCCATAACTGATCACGAACGAAACACCTTCCTGATCAAGGCGGAGAAGAGCTTGTTTTAACCGATCGAGATCGACGTTCGAGAAAGAATTCGGCAAGTACTCGGTAAACACGCGCGTTTTTAGGGTCGCGTAGGGAGGATCGAGATAGACCAGGTCTCCTTTTTCTGCTTCACGCATCGTAGCTTCGAAATCCCCGTTTATCAGGGTTGCTCGTTGGAGCAACCGCGACGCGGCAACGACCAGCTGCTCGTCAATGCCTGGCGGACGAGATCTGCGAGGCGGACCATAAGGAACATTGAATTTTCCGGCTCTGTTCGTTCGATAAAGGCCGTTGAAGCAATATCTATTGAGGTATAAAAAGCGCGCCGCCAGCTCTGCGTCAGAAAGATCTTCGATCCTGGATTCCCGAATCCGGTAGTAGGCCTTTTCTCCTTTCGGTAGCCGTCTCACACACTCCAAAACGCGATAGACATCTCGACGCACAGCTTTCATAGTTGTGATTAGTTCCGAATTCAGGTCGCCAAGAATTGCGCTTTGGGGTTCCATTTCGAAAAATATGCAGCAAGACCCCGCGAACGGCTCAATGTACCTGCCCGTGATCTTTCGTAGATAGGGCTTCAGATGAGGTAGGGACAGGCGTTTGCTTCCCGCCCATCTGATGAACGATCGCACAAGAATACTCCGGGGAACGAGGGATGGAACTGGCGCGAAGTATAACACAGAGCAAGACTTGACAATGCTCCGACTGCAGAAACTCAGACCAAACGTAATGAGGTAACGACGAAATCAGGGACTCGTAAGCATCTGGATTTGGCACATGCCAGGGATGCCGTCTCGGCTACGTCCCCTCAATGACTTGCGACTTCGACTCCAAAAGCATTTTTGGGACGCGATCCGGGTACAGCCGTTCAATCTCCCGTTTGATCTCAGCATCGAGCTCAGAATCGGATAACTGCCTTACCGATCTCAATCCTTCGGCCTGGACGCGCTCGTACAGTGCGCAGACCTGCTCACGAGACAATGCAGCTACGTCGAGATTCTGGATCGTGGCCAGTGTGATCGTCACCCTGCTGGTCTGAAGTTCGCCCTGAAGCTTCCCGAGAAGTTCCAGGCAACCGCGGATCTCTCTCGCGGCGGCAGCGGCGCCCATCCATTTACCCGCTTTGAGTGCTCGCTCATAGATCGTCTCGCACCGAGACATCAGGCTTTCAACGCGAGACAGAAGGGAAGTTGCCTCGGTAACTTGTTCGGCTTGCTTCGCCTTCGTCAACTCCTGCGTGATGTGCGCCTTGTGGCGATCCAGGGAACTCCGGTGAACTCCGTATTGTCCCGCGATGTCCCGCAATGAGCGCCCTCCCACGAGTGCCTTATCGATGCCGGCGCGATCCGGCGACGAGCATATCCTGCATGTCATCATGGTTCCGTAACCTCGTCCGCGTATGCGATCCCGGACATTGAAGTGTTCATCGCTATATTGCCTTCGACGTCGACGATCTGCTGAGCGAGGGCTGTATTGCCTGCCGCATTTGCCAGCTTAAACTCGTCTGTCAGCTTCGCAATCCGTTTATCAATTACCGCTGCAAGTTGGCCAGGAGGGAACAACAGCGGACTCGCATTCATCTGGCCCGGCAAGACATGAACGATCAGAGCTCCGGGAGAGCGTGTTCCCCCTGACGCATCGAAATACCAATGCGTCGCTACTTCGACGCTCAGTTGGTAGTGCCCCGGTGGACAGTAGACGAAGGCCCCGCACATGGAAATCAGGATTTCGTTCGGGACGTCGACGAGGATTGTGTCACTTCCGGCGTTCACCTGATCGACGGTGTAGATCGGCCCAGGCGCAGTCAAGTCTGTCGGTAGCGTGCTCGTGCTCATAATAGATTTCTCCTTCCTTTGAAAAAGCCTTGAGGGAGCGGACTCAACCATGGATCCGCTCCCTCCGTGAACGCGCGTCCTACAAGTGACGCGCGTCATGCGGAACGGGGGAGAAAGCCCCGCTCTCTCGAACTCTCTGCGATCGCCGCTGCGAACCGCCAAGAGCTCCGCATCCTTGAGGGGAGGGAGAGAATCCCTCCCCGATTCGACCCGCGCGACCAAAGGAGCCGTCGAAGCCGCGAGCGAGTCGAATAGTGCTGTTACTCTTCGGGCTTCAGGTCGAACCTCAAGGCAAGCGACATCGAGATACCTTGCACGGGATTGACCAAGTTGATGACATCCGATGGGTGAATCCGTTTTGGAATGCTGACTTCTGCCTCAGGGTTGTTCAACAGCGTGGCGAGCCGTGCATCCCACCGCTTGCCATAAGCCCTATGCGGTTCGATTGATGGCCATTCGGGATCATTCTCGACCTGCAAGTTCATCGCCTGTCGAAATCGCTCCATTTTTCCAAGCCCGAAGATCGTCGAATCGCGAGAGCAAACTTCCGACAGCCCTTGCAGGTTACGAACTAAGTCGAGGCGCTTCGCGTTCAATTCGAACAACTCATCCGCTAACGTATCTCCTGTCTCATGCAGCACTGCAATAGCTTGTGTCTGACCCCTAGCCTTGGCTGCCGCAAACTCAACCTGCGCCGTTGCGAGGTCCTTCGTCACTTGTTCTAGAGCGGATTGGGCCCACTGCAGCTCATCATGCGCGGACCGACGATCATCAATGCGCGTTTTTAGCTCAGGCGGAAGAGCGCGCGGATTTTCCTTCCGCTTCATCGCGTCGACTTTGAATTGGCTTATTTGGGCATCCAGGTCCGCGAAGCTCTCGATCAGCAACTCTGCGTCCTCAATTTGCTGTTCAGCCGTCTGCTGCACGCCCTTGAGGGCCTGGATGGTCGACGTTAACTCGCTGCACCTCGAAACCGCCTCCTTGAGGCGTGCGCGTGCTTCAGACATTGCAATTCTCCTATTTGGTTGATACGCAGAGCTGTTCAGATCCGTCGCCGCGGCTGCGAGATGGTGTCGATGAGCGTCGCTGTGTTCATATCGAACACCGCTTGCCCCAGACGGTCGCGGAAAGCCGATGCGTCGTCAGCGGAAAGTAGCGATAGGAAGGCTTCGCGCCTGCCGTGCACCAGAGTTGCGAGGACGATCCGGCCAGCTGCGACCATGTCTGTGAGCAAAAGCTCGCAATCTCCCTGCACCGCTGGCTCCAGAGGTTGGTAGTGCGGCCAGCTTGTGACGGCAGCGTAAAACGAAGCTGGATCGCAAAGGATCGTCTTGAGTTCTGGATCACTGATTAGAGTTGCCATCGCTCTCCTCGGCCTCAGGTTCGTCGCGCTCTATCGCCTGGAGACGGGTTTGCCAGTACCGCGCGTTCTCCGGCGTCGGCGAAACTGAACTCTGAAGATCCTCCGCGATCGAAATAGCCCCTGAGACGAGGCGCGATCCGAATGTGGATGGCACTTGCTCGCCCATGGCTAGCGTGAGGGTGGTGTAGGCCCGAAGCGACGCAATCAACTCGTTTCGTCGCGTCTGCAGACCCAAGAGCTCCGAAGCAAACTCTTCAGCCTCGAAGCGGAGAAGCAGCAAAGAGAAAACGGTGCGGACCTCCTTCGCATGACGCAGCGCGTCGCGCAGCTCATGTTCAGCGTCGCTGGAGTCAACCTTCGCAAGGGCCGTCACGGATTCACGAATAGCCCTCTGGGCCGCTTTGAGGTTCTGTTGTGCCTGAGTCTTTGTCATATTGCTCATCCGTTTGTCTGGACTGCTGAGGCCGGTGGTGACGAAGCATCGATGTCGAGACAGGTCAGCTCCGTGTACCAATCGTCGCCCTGGCCGCGTGTGTCGCCAAAGTGATCGACGACGATGACGCGATAGAGGCCGTCGTTCGCTACGGTCGCCGGATAGTACTGGCTCGTGTAGCTTGGAAAACCAAAGTTGCTCCGCAAGCGAGATTGCACGATGTCGCGGTTGTTGATCTTGACCGCTTGCCCGATGCGAATCGCGGGGTTCAGCAGACAGCGAACCACAATGCCGTTATCGGTCTGCTCCGGGGATCCAAGCATCCCGTTCAGGCTGTTGATCTCGACGGCGGTACCGGGAAGATAGCCCGAGTTCGGTACCAGAACGACGACGCCATTCTGGATCGACCATCGGCAGTCGTTCTGTTGCGCGAGTTCGCGCATGTGAAGACGCGCCATACCGAACAGAACGCGCCCGCGCGGCAGGATACCCCCGAAAGTGAGAAATCCTTCTGCTGTCTGGGCGACGGGTAGGTCCATCGACTTCGCGAGCGCCGAGAGCGTCTGCTGATCAGTCGTTCCGGCCGGGAACGTCTGATTGATCACGGACCGGTTGTAAGCAATGTCGCCATCCCCGGCCCTGATCTCCAGAAAGTTATCGACGTTGGTCTTGTTGCCGAAGTAGAACTGCTTGATGTCACCCTGAAAGATGTTGCCCTTGTTGCCGTTCTCGTATCCGGCGACGAGCGTGACGGTGTCGAATTCCTGAATGATAGTGTTGGTCGTCTCGCGAGCGAGATTGAAGACGCGGACGATCATCGTGTTGGGCGTCTCGACATCGGAGGCTCGCACTTCGAACGTGAACCGCAGATTGGAGAGATCGAGGCCTTGCGATCCTTTCGAAACGATCAGCTTCGCGTGGCGAATAAACTGCCCGCTCCAGGCTGTCGACTGAGCGCTCACCTGCCGGCCCCGGGAACGATGCCATGGCGCCGATCGGACGCGCGCCGGAATTGCTCGATCGGAGTGAGTACTTCCTCGTCGTCTTGGGTTGAGAGGTCGCCAGCGAGCTGGCGCTCCATCACGCTCGGTTTACGCTCCGGAGCGGAGGAGCTAGTTCCTATTGCCTCTTCGATCTCCTCATCGTTCGTGCGAAGCTGGAGCCGGTCTGTGCAACGCATGCGTCCAATGAACTGTGTCATGTTTCGATTTCTCCTTGTGGATGACGTGCCAAAATTGGTTAGGATTTTCGCCCCTACGTAGCGGAAGCGATTTCCTTGATCCAGCTCCCTGGAAGAGCGAGCTCAAAAAGTAGTGTTTGTAACGTCAGGCTGCGTCGTCCCGATCGCCGCTGGCGTCTTTCTTCCAGTCGCGTAGCGGGTTTGGCACGACGGGCGGATTGCGCCGGATCGGGACAACTTTTCTCAACTTGTCTGTTTTCCGAGTTCGTGTGACGTGATTTTGTGGCGTTGTAGCTGCAGCGGAAAGCGAAATCTGCTTAGGAAAGTCGGTTCTACTCATTGAGGTCTCGCTTTGAAATATTCTGGATTTTCTTCCTTGAACTTTGGGCTCATGCCATCGAGTTTGAGAACTCGTTCGCGATCCGCTGCATCAAGCTCCTCCTGCGTTTGGGGGGCACACTGCGGAGGATTCAGCGGCAATCCTCGCCCTGCGTCGCGTTCCCGAAGCGGGTACACGTCAGCCCAAACATTCGTAATGCTTTGCACGAGGACCTCTTCAACGCTGTACCCCGTCTTCCTTAGTTCATTAAGCCTCTTAACAATGGCCGCTCTCGCGCGATCCGTCATCGGTTTGCGAGCCTTGTTCCGCATCTCTTCGAAGTCGTCCCAGCTCTCCTGAGGGATCCACTCGGGAATAACAAATAGCGGAGCCTTGGGCGGAGCCGCCTTTGCTTTTGCCTCTGGCGCTGGCACTGGCTCTGGCTCTGGAAGGCGGTACGCCGTACTCGATTTGGGCTTTGTGTTCGTACTCAGTACGTCCGCTGTACGTACAACGGGAATACTGAATGGAAGTTTCGCCCGCATGAGCGCGTTCTTTGTGGCTTTATCCGCATGCTGATGCCAGTCATGCACGAGCAGTCGATGATTCGGATCTCGATCGATCCAGCGACAATTGACAAGCGATTCGACAAGTTTTCCCGGTGTTCCGTTCCAATCAACCCATCTTTCAATCGCCTGGTCCGAATACTTTCCAATATTTCCCTGCGGTGCGTAACGCCCGGTGAAATGCCAAATTGCTTCCAGACAACCGAGCGTCGCGAACTTCGGGAGATTTAGCGCTGCCATCAGTTCAGCAAACTTTGGATGATCAGGAACTGCTCTGAGAGCCACTTTGAGCCTCCCGCGAGCCAGACCAAGTCTCAACAAAACGGCGATTGCATTCAGCTGATCCAGCCTGCAGTCGCCGAGTTGATGGAGCACACTTTTTCATGCGAATCGCGCGATTGTGCTTGCAGAATGTCGCCGTTCCCGCCTCGATACGTCGAAGCCCTTCCTCGAAGGGAATTCGATCATCAGGCGGGAGCGCATAGTCTGTTCCACATCGGTACACATCGAGCGTTTCGGGCACGGATTTCATCATTAGTTTCTCCGCTCGCTTTCGCCGGCCAGCTACGGATGAGAAAAGTGAAGGCTTACGCCGCATTACGAGCAGGAACTATGCTCTCTTCCAGAATTCTGGCCAGCTCGCGCTCCCCTATAAAAATGTTCTTCCCGACGCGATAGAAGGTGAGCCGCCGTTCTCTCTGCCACCGCCGCAAAGTAGGCAAGGACTTTCCGAGAACGACGGCAGCCTCATTGAGTGGATAGCGCCGTTCGCCCACAATTTCAGCCGGAAGTGGCTTCTTGTTCAATTCGCTTTGAGCTGTTCGTTTTGTGCTGTTCCCCATTGATATCCCTCCTGAGAAGTCATCAATTGCTTTTCGTGCTCAGATGTGATCGATATTGCTTGACGTGAATCAGGCCGCGTTAGTACTTTCTCTACATGGAAAAGGGGAAGAGGCATGTACACACATCCCCAAAGCGGCGTGATACCGTACTGAATCGAAAAGGGGAAGAGTTCAAAGGCAGTACAGTTTTCAGGCGCATTCAAAAACCTGACGATCGCTCTGCGGAATCAATCTACTTCTCGACCGCTGTCAATTGGGGACCGCATTCGATTGAAAATGAAAAGTGCTTGACCGTTCTCGCCGCTCTAAATGGGGGCGGAATCAATGGACAGCCCTTCACCAAGGACTCCGGCTTTTCTCAGCGGGCACTCCAAACGCTTGTCTTGAGTCTGAAAAGAGTTCGAAAGATCAGCTCCCTCAAGCGTAGTCAGTTCCCGGACCCGCTTGTTTTGGAACTGGATCAAATCAACAAATTCCTGGGAAGGTTCACTGCGAAGCCCTTTCTTGACATTCAACACTGGGGATCTCAGCCGTGGTCGCTGACCTGGGCGAGGCCTAGATCTAAAAGCCACCCATTTCTTCAGATCAATTTGCTCCTGTGGGCCATCGAGATGGGAGAGAGCGGCAGAATAGATTCTCTGAAGCAGTGCCGAAATTGCGGTAGGTGGCTGTGGGCGAAGCCCAAGCATCAGCAGTTCTGTCCAAGATCCAACTGTAGGGACCATTTCCACCAAACAAATGACGCAGATAAGAAAAGAAGACGTGAATGGAAACGAGCGAACTATCAGCTTCACCGGAAGAAAAATGTTAAGTGAGGGCCACAATGGGCGCGTATTTGCGCGGGAAGATCTGGTGGTACGAGTTTGTCTTCGAAGGCAAGCGGATTCGTGAGAGCAGTGGCAGCACCCGTCAGGACATCGCAGAGCGCCTCGAGTGGAAAAGATTCGAAGCGCTCAACGAACGTCGCCATGACATTGTGAAACCCACGAAGCTGAAGGCGTTCGGAGGAGAGGGAAGACCCAAAAGCAAGGTGCCGGCCGGAGCTGCGAAAGAATACATGCTCGAACGAGAGGCCCACTGGAGCGCCAAAACACGCGTGATTCATGCCAATTCGTTGCGACATCTACAGGATCACTTCGGACGCCTCATGCTAAATGAGATTCGCCCCGAAGATATCGCTCACTACCAGCGCGAGCGAAAGCGCGAGGGAGCGTCGAATCGATCAATCAACATCGAAGTCGGGCTCGTGCGCCTGGTTCTAAGAAAGGCTCGTCTCTGGAATAAGATTTCCGATGACGTGCACATGCTGAGTGAGCGGTCGGAGATCGGTCGCGACCTCTCTGACGACGAAGTCCATCGTCTTCTCGCCGCGTGTAAGGCAAACACGAGCCGCGCTCTCTTTCCGGCTGTCCTCCTCTCAATTCACACCGGGTTGCGCTCGCAGGAATTGCGATTGTTGCGTTGGCGCCAAGTCGACCTGATTCAAGGGGCGATTACGGTAGGGAAGAGCAAAACTAGGGGCGGCGAAGGGCGAGTTGTCTACCTTAGCGCCGCCGCGATCCGCACGTTGAAAGATTGGCGATCGAAATTTCCGGAAGCGGAACCACATCATGCGGTGTTTCCGCGCGAATCCTACGGGCTCAAGGGAGCGAAGGGAACGTTCGGCGGGAAGGTCATTCCGTTCAAGACATTTCCAGATCAGCCCGTACACAGCTTCAAAACTGCCTGGCAGTCAGCAAAGAAGACCGCGGGCGTCGAGTGCAGGTGGCATGATTTGAGGCATTCGGCAGCATCGCGTATGGCGGCGGGAGGTGCTACGGACCAGACCCTGCAGGCCCTATTGGGCTGGATGTCACCCAAGATGATTGAGCGGTATTCGCACGTGCGGAACGAGGCGAAGCGGCGGGCGGTAAAGGTTTTCGACGTGCCAGCTAAAAACAGCCGGTCCCCACAAAAGTCCCCACAAAAGCGGCCACAGGCGCGAGCTGTTGTTCACTAGTCTTGCTATAAGTTGTTTAGAATGAATGGTCGGGGCGGAGGGATTCGAACCCCCGACCCTCTGCTCCCAAAGCAGATGCGCTACCAGACTGCGCTACGCCCCGACGTGATTCTTAGATTGTATCGCGAAGCGCGATTGAGCCCAAAGAGGATGGCTCTCACGTTACCTGATCATCAGGTGCTGGTTTATCCAGATGAGTAACCAGATGAACACCACGATTGGAATTGTGAAAACAATCGCGATTGAGAAAATGAGAGCAGCGAGAAACGCCCAGTCCTTCCAGGTGTGGCGCCGCGGCTGGCCGATGTGGCGCTGCATCAGGAGGTAGTTGCGCCGGTTTGGCTTCCATGCGATTTCAAACGCGTCGCCAATCAGCGGAACCGAACCCACCAATACGCCGATGGCAAGATTCACGGCCATGCGCGCCAAAGAAACATAGGGCACGCCGCGCGTCCATGCAGCGATCGGGATCACGAGCGATAGAACTCCGGCGATGACGTCCCCCAGCCCCGGCACCAGCCCGATGATCCCATCGATCCCGAACCGAAATCGGGTGAAGGGGATACGAAAAGCCTCGTCGAGCAGGATCTCAAGGCTGCGAAGGGTATCGTCGCGGAAGATCCAGGCGCCCCTCGTCCAGCGATCCGAAGGCAGGATTGTGCCCTCAACGGAAGAAGATCGAGGAGGGTCTAAGTGAGGCAAATTGGCCTTGGGCTTGGGCATAAACAGCTTGGATGCGCGGACTTCGAGCGTATCTGGTTCGATGCTACAATCAGAGGGGTACGGCGGCTATAGTTCAGAGGCAGAACGCCTGACTGTGGCTCAGGATGTCGTGGGTTCGATCCCCACTAGCCGCCCCAAATAAAATCAATAAATTAGACGCTTCCCACCTTCTCAGCGGGCTACATTTGCCTTAAGCAGATTCGGATTCTGATCCGATAAACACTGGCTGGATGTGGCGCTCAAAAAGATTCCCTGTCACATTCCTGGCGACTACGGACTCGTTCTCTTTAAGCGATCGCAAATAGCGGTTGCCCATCTTTGCGGCGACTTTGAAGCCGACATGCAGCAACTGGCGGAAGCTCGAATTATAGGATGGCGATTCAGGAACGTGCCGCAATGCCGCCATGTACTCCTCCGAGCTCCATTTCTGAACATCGGACGGGGACGGCAAAGTGGCGGGATCGATGTCAATGACTGTCGAGTACGGTGCACACAACTCTTCGCGATGCGCGAATGATTCTGCGTAAATCTCTTTTGCAATTTCCAGCCCGTTGCCTCCGGACTCTGCCAGGCCTATCAGCTCTTCCAGCCAGGTTGTGCCAGCCGTCTTGAGGTGAACACCAGCGTCAAAACGCATCATGGTACTCCGGATCGCAGGATAGATTGAGAATTTATCGCTGCCCGAGTGCACGCTCAGCTTGAGGTTCGTCGGCAGATCGAACCTGCGTGTGGCGAAGTCGATAGCAGCGATGTCGAGAGCGAACTCCTGCTCGAAGTGTGCCACGTCGCCTGCATAATCGACGCCCTTGTTAAACCTTCCGCTGAATTTAGGCGCGATCGTTTGTATAGGAATTTTTTCATCCGCAATTGCAGCGAGAATGATGAGGAGTTCGACAGGGCTCTGCGCGCGGTCTGTCTCATCCATCGATACCTCAACGACGAAGTTGCCCTTGCCCTTCGTTGACTCAATCTTGCGGTAGACTTCCCCGGCGCCCTTCGTTGCAGCGAGGAACTTGGTTGCGGTCTCCCGCAGATTCTCTTCGGAGATTGAAATTGGCTCGATGCCGTCGGTAGGTGTGATGCGACCGCAAAGCGCGGTATGCCGTTTGATGAATTGATCGATCTCTGAAGCTGGCGCGGGTTTCCCGATGAAATCAGCAACATCAATCGTGTAGAAGTCCGACGCTGACAGGAAACGGTCCACCGTCGCGAGGCCGATATGATCCGCATCCACAAAGTATTGAAGTTGCCAGCCCAGCGCGCCAACAGCAGCATCCGCTGCCTGGCGAACGGACGCGGGTTCTGACCCGATGATCGTATGCTCCCGATTCGATTTATTCCAGACCGGAATGACTTCCACTCCGCGCTCAAGGGCCGAAAGACAGGCCTGCAGCTGTGCTTTTGCCTGATGAGCAAACCGGTCGCCCACGCCGATCGAATACTTGCTGAGGGTCACGCTCTTCATCTGTACGACTTCTCCTGATGCGTCAAGAGTGCAACGCCGGCTTCAATTGTTCAACTGGACTCGACGAACTTGAAGTGTTGGTGTCGCTCGCTAATATTCTCACGTTTGGGTCTATGAGACGCCAGCACAGGATTGCCGCGATATTTAAACAGTCGAATATTTGCTGCAGAGCTCACGGATCTGACTTACCAGTTTGGGCACGCCTGTAGCCGCTGGGAGGTGACCCGCTGATTCACCTTCGTATTCGGCTGACATATATCCCTGGTAGCCAGCGTGTGCAAACATCTTCCACACACGCTCCATGTCCACTGGAGAACCATCAGGGAAGTGATCGCGGATGTGAGTATTTGTTGCGTAGGGAAGGCACGCTGCAATCTGCGCATAAGCGTCCTGTGTCGGAGTAGCGATGAAGTTCGTGATATCTAAATTGATCCCCGCAAACGGCGAATTGACCCTCTGCATGATCTCAAGGCATGGGTCCGCGCTTTGCGTCACGCCGTCATGGTCCTCCAAGCCCATCAAAATGCCTTTCTCGCCGGAATAGTCGCAAGCTGCTTTCATAGTCTCGACCACCCAGCCTATAGCGTCCTTGACGCTGGATCCTGTCGGCAGCTTCCCTGCAAAGATCCTCAGGTGAGAAGCTCCAAGTGCGTCTGTCACATCAATCCACTTCTTTATCTGCTGCAAGCTCTCTGCTCGTTTTGCCGTGTCAGCCTGAACCATGCTTACGCCACAAGCAGCGCCCGAGAACGCGATGCCGTGCCGGTATGACAACTTGCGAAGCCCATGAAGATAACCCTGCTCCGTCGACTTCAGGTAATACCCTGTTATGTCCACGGCCATTATCCGCAGGTCCACCGCCTTCAAAATGAAGTCTTCGAGGGTCATTGCACCTTGACGAAGTTCCTCGTTATACGAGTAAGCGCAGCATCCCGGAATCAATCTGGCTACGGCGGACCTATCCGCAGCGTCCACCGGAACTGTCCCTGACAGATGGACTCCAGTCGTACTCATGACCGGCCCGGCCAAGGCGCCGAGTCCAGCCTGTTTCACAAACTCGCGGCGGCTCACCATATTGATTGTCGTCTCCCTCGCGTGACAACTGCTTTACGATCTAACCGGCATCAGGCGATCTATGTGTGATCTAGAGATGGTGCCCATCCATGTTCGTATTCGCGAGCCCAATGCGTCATGGCCTGCTCGTCGTTCTCGACCTTGCCATCCTTCTGATCGAGCCGCAATTGCCGCTTCAATTCCCACGAAATATTGGAGAGTTGAAGCATGGTCACCACGATGTTGCCTTGCAAGATGGGAGCGTGGAGTTGGTCCCCTTTGCGAATGGCTGCAATCAGGTTGGCGAAATGCGCATCCGTTGCTACGTCGCCGTCAAATTTGTCGTTGAACTGAGTTGCGTCATCCTTGAACACTCCGGTTCTCTCCCCCTTGATGTCGAAGACCTCATAGCCGCTTCCACCGTCGCCGTAGATAAACACCGAGCCCGTGGTGCCCGTTACGACCAATCCAGCGTTCAGGCCCAAGTACTTCAGGCCACTGCAGGATCTTCCTTCCCACGAAATCATTTTGTCGCCGTAGTCGAAGTTCGTGACCAGAGTGTCATAGAACTGCCAGTCGTCCTTCTCCTGGTAACGGCCTCCCGTTGCCATGACGCTGACTGGGTAGTCGACACCCAAGGCCCAGCGGCAAAGATCAATGCTGTGCGTGCCGTTGTTCAAAGCTTCCCCGGTGCCCCAATGTTTGAACCAGTGCCAGTTGTACGGATGGACATTATCCATGTAGGGCTTCCGCGGCGCAGGTCCCTGCCAGAGATCCCAATCCAGTTGTGGCGGAACCGGCACTTCTTTTCCCGTGCCGATCGATTTTCTTGAGTTGCTGTACCATCCCTTGGCGAAATACGGCCTGCCGATCAGGCCGTTATGTATCTTGTCTATCGCCTCGATAGTGCGCGCGCATGAGCGTTGCTGCGTACCCTGCTGCACGTGCTTTTGGAATTTCTGTTGAGCCTTTACCAGCAGCGCTCCTTCGGCCGGGTTGTGGCTGCACGGCTTTTCGACGTAGACGTGTTTGCCCGCCTTCAATGCAGCGATCGCCAGTGGCGTATGCCAGTGGTCGGGAGTCGCGATAGTTACTACGTCTACATCTTTTTGCTCCAGAACGAGACGAAAGTCCTTTTCGCTGGTCGGAGCATACCCAAGCTCATGTTCGGCAACGCCGGCAAATTTCGCACGGATGGCACTATCCACGTCGCAAATATGTGACAGGCGGGCGGCCTCTTTATTAGCCATCAACGCTGACAGATGGGCGTAACCACGCCAGCGCAATCCCATGATGGCAAAATTGAGCCGATCGTTAGAGCCCAGGATCTGGCCGTAGCTTTTCGCGGTTGAACTGATGGCCATTCCCGCTGCCCCCGCCGCGATCGTATCCAGAAATTCACGTCGTGTAACCATTTGCCCCTTCATTCAACCGTCATCACTGGTTTCAGATGAACACATGCTGGTCCAGCAGGCCGTTTCGTCGACTTGACCTGTCAGGTCGCGGATTTTTCCTATCCACCGGCGTGGTTCGCGAGATATTGCTATTCGTCTTTGCAACTGGCTTCTTAAACCGGCTTGGGGAGATTCAAGGCGAGACTTGGAATATGTTACCTGCCAACGTAGTTGCGGTCGAGGATATAAAACGGAGCGATTCGAACACAGCAACGTAGGCCACTTAATGGATGCCGTCTTCCTCCGTATTCCGACTACGCCGATCGCACTCGCCGTTCTCCATCCCCGCTGCGACCCCTTCGTCACGAACTGCTTCCCAGGCGATTTTCGGGACTGCTAGGGTGGGTGCGGTCTCGTATCAAGGCACTATGAAACGATAGCCCTCAATAGGGAGAGTGAGATGGATCGACGACGGTTTTTGGCGAGCGCTGCTTCTCTAGGGATGGTTGGTATGTGGGCGACGCGATCGGCTGCCATGGCGTCGCGAGTCGTATGGCGGCAGGACCTTAAGTCTTTTCCTCAGGGAGTCGCATCGGGCGATCCGGACGATCACAGCGTAGTCTTGTGGACCCGGCGGCCATTCGACCAGGGCGAGCGGCACACACTGAGGGTGGAAGTAGCGCGAGATCCGGATTTCCGCAGGGTTGTTGCCAAAGCACGCGTCCCGGTGCTGGCGGCGGCCGACTGGACTTGCCGCGCGCTGGTCGGCGGCCTCAGGCCGGCGACGACCTATTGGTATCGCTTCACTGACGACAGCGGAGCCGGCAGCCGGATAGGGCGCACCATCACCGCCCCGCTTGCCAGCGACCCGCGCACCGTCCGTTTCGCCTTCGTGTCATGCAACAGCGTCAACGAAGGTGCGCAGAACGCATATCGCCGAATGATCTGGGAGGACGAGCGTGCGCCGTCTGATCGCAAGCTTGGTTTCGTGCTCCATCTGGGCGACTTCATTTACGAAGTCGTTGAATATCCTGACGAGGTGCCGCACCGCTATTCGCGCACTGTCTACGATCTTGGTCGCATTCCCGACGGCCGCAAAGTGGGCAATTTCTATGTGCCAACAAATCTCGCCGGCTATCGCCACGTCTATCGCGCTCATATCGATGATCCCGACATCCAGGACGCGCGTGCACATTTTCCATTCGTGTGCATCGGCGACAACCACGAATTCTCGTGGCTGGGCTGGCAGAGCTTTATCAGATACGGGACCAAGATCGAGCCTGCGCAGCCGCTGCGTGTCGCTGCGAATCAGGCGTGGTGGGAATATATCCCGTCGCGCGTCCGCAAAGCTTCGGGCCCCGGGCTTGACCAGTTCGGTCCACCAGCGGTGACGAAAGCGCCAATCGACAAGCTCGACGATCACGGGTTCGGAGCAGAGGCCAACAACCGCACCGCCGTTGGCAGCATGACCGCCTATCGCGCTATGCGCTACGGCAAGCATGTCGATCTGATCCTTACCGACTTCCATAGTTACGCGATGCGAAATCCCGCGGATCGCCCTGAAGCGGACGCGTTCGACTTCCCCTTCCCCGTGGTTCCGCAAGAATTAATGGAGATCATCGACGCGGGCAAAGAATATGCCGGCGGCAATCCCCCCGCGACGATCACCATCGGCGACAAGAGTATGCCTAATTTCCGTAAGGACGAGCCGGCCTACACCATGCTCGGCCGCGAACAAAAGGCAAGGCTCAAGGAACAGCTGACTCAGTCGACCGCGACCTGGAAGATCTGGGGCGCAACCAACGGCACCCTCGACATGCGAACCGATCCGCAGAACCTGCCCGACGGGCTGACGAAGGATAAATGGCCCGGGAAGGATTTTGGCAGCTTCGGCGGCGGCGATTTCAGCGGGGCGTTCAGTGAGCGCGCGGAAATCTACGACACCGTACGAGAGAAGAATCTGTCGGGGTTCGTCACAATCTCCGGGGACCGCCACAGCTTCTGGGCCGGCTACGCCGCTGCCAGATTGCCCCCAGCAAAATTCAACCCGGTGGGGCTGAGCTTCATCACCGGTTCTATCTCTGCCCCCGGTCTCGCCGAGTCCGCCGAGTACTACAAGTCGGACTTTCCGTTCCTTCCGCTCTTCGTGCGCAAGTCGCCGGGTGCCGCGCCTGAAGCGACGATCAACCTGACGATAAAGCGCGGAGTTCGAGCTGCGCTTGAATATGCTGCGAGCGGTGAGATCGCGAAGGCGCATGCGGCCACCAATCCTGAAGTCGCGCCGCACCTCGAATTTGTTGATATGGCTGGGCACGGCTATGCGGTGGTCGGCGCCGGCCCTGATGAGATCGAGACTGAATTCATCTGCATCGTCCGCCCGATCGCCCGCGCGGCGACCCCCGACGGCGGTCCGCTGCGTTACCGTGTATCGCATCGGGCAAGCCTGTGGCAATCCGGCACGCCTCCGAAACTGGAGCAGCGCGTGATTGAAGGAGACGCAAAGCTGTCTATTTGATGACTTGTCATCGGTATCATGGCCGACGCACGAACAGAATCGCTGGCGATCCATCTGATCGACGCGACGCTGCCCGTGTTTCGCGCGCAGACTCTCAGCGAGGTCCTATCCGCGTCTCTGTCTGTCCGGCGATTCTCCATGGAGATGGTCGCGTTTTTCGCAGGTACCGCGCTGCGACTCGCCGGGCTGGGTATTTACGGGACCATCTCGTATATCGTCAATGAGCAAAGACGCGAGATAGCTATTCGACTTGCCCTTGGTGCTCAAAGATCGAACATCCTCAAGCTGGTTCTGCGCCGCGCGCTCAATCTTGCGGCTACCGGCGCTGCGTAGGAGTGGTGGGCGCCCTCGTCGTCTCTCACCCGATGGCGGGATTGCTTTTTGGCGTGTCGCCAGGAGACATAGCTTCATTCGCGGGAGTCACGGTTGTGCTTACCGCTGTCGCGCTTGCTGCCAGCTACATCCCGGCACTACGCGCGGTGCGCGTCGACCCGATCGCCACACTCCACTCCGAATGAATTGACCAGCCTCGGATCTATGTGCAATGTCATCACTATGAGAAGAGACGTCTCCGGGAGTGCTCAAGAATGAACGCGGATGATCGTCTTTCCCTTGATTCGCTCGGTCGAGTTGAAAGCGGCAATCCCATCCTCGAAGGCAGCCACGTTGCCAACGTTTGGTCGCAGACGACCGGTCCGGACTCGCTGTACAAGCTCGCTCAATTGAGCGCGATTGGGAACGACGACAAAGTCAATCGTCAGGCCGTCAGCAGGCCGCGCGTCAGTCGGACCAGCGATGGTCACCATCGTCCCTCCGACGCGAATCACACTCGCTGAACGTTTCGCGATGTCGCCGCCGATGACATCAAAAACCAGATCGACTTTGCCAACGTCTTCGAGCGTGTCGTTATCGAGGTCGACGAACTCCTGAGCTCCAAAGTCGAGAGCGGCCTTACGGGCCGTGGCGCGCCCGGTGCCGATGACGTACGCTCCTGCTTCGCGTGCAAGTTGACTCGCCATCGAACCGACAACTCCCGCCGCTCCGTGCACAAGTACGCTCTGTCCCGCCTCGAGCCGGCCGTGCTCGAAGAGCCCCTGCCAGGCGGTCAGTCCCGGCATCACGAGTGCCGCGCCCTCCGTGAAGTCAACATCGCCTGGGAGAGGTGCGAGGTAGTGCGTTTCGACGGCCACATACTCCGCAAGCGAGCCGTCGCGATACCAGTCCGTAAGGCCAAATACTCGCTGTCCAATTGAGAGTCCGGTCGTGCCATAGCCGACGGCGGTGACCACTCCCGCCAGTTCGTGTCCGGGAATCGAAGGCGTCCGATCACGCCCGGCGCGGTCGGTCCAGGTTGCGGGCCATGTAAGTTCATCCCCGGTAAACCCCGACGCGTGAACCTGAACAATGACGTCGTTTATCGCAGCCTTGGGCTCGGGCCGCTCCACCAGCTTCACCCCAGCCTTTCCCGCAGCTTGATCTGTCACCACCATCGCTTTCATCATTCACCTCCTTGTGTCGATCTCATCTTCATGACGAACACCTGTACACATCCAGATTAAATTGGAATGGAATAGCCGACAGGTCCGTAATAGTCGGGACGCCTTGTCCCTGATTGAGTGCCTAAGACAATCCCGAAAGTGGATCTGGATCGGTGACCTACGTATGAACATTGACGACGATGCTCTCCAGAGCTCTTCGCTTTGGATTCATTGTTTGTCCGTTTGGCATCACAATTTGCGTTTAGGCAGACGCGCCACATCTGAGATTTTTCCCAGATGTGTCAGCTTCTCCGGATTTATGACCGAGTGCAATGCCTCTATCTTTCCATCGGCTATCTGCAACGCCATGACGCTGATAAGTTCTCCAGTGCTCGATCTGGCGACCAGGCCCGGTTGCCCGTTCACGGTGGCTTCTGAGAACGCTACCTCGTACTGCAGCGCCTTCAGGAAGATCCCATGCAATAGCCGCGCAACTGAGTCGGAACCAATCACCGGGTGCATCACAGCGGAAGCGACTCCTCCACCATCGCCGTGAAATTCCACCTCTGTCGCCAGCATCGATTTGAGATCTTCGGGCGTGCCATGCTTGCACACTTCGAGAAAACGGCGGGCCAGAGACTCTCTCGCGTCTTTTGACGATTCGAACCGGGGCCTGCGCTCAGCAATGTGGCGCTTGGCTCGCGAGAATACCTGGCGGCAGTTGGCTTCCGACTTTCCCACAACCTCGGCAATCTCCGCATACTCGTAGTCGAACACCTGGCGCAGCAGGAATACCGCTCTCTCAAGCGGAGACAGCGTTTCAAGCAGGACCAGAAATGCCATCGACAGAGACTCTGCCATCTCGATTTGCTCCAGAGTGTTCTCACTGCTCCCCGAATCCAGGATTGGCTCGGGGAGCCATTCACCGTTGTAGATCTCTCGCTTGTGCCGAGCAGAGCGAAGATGATCGATCGCCAAGCGAGTTGTTACGGCAACGAGAAATGCATGTGGATTCGCAACTGCTGTTCCCTTTTCCGTTGCCATCTGGAAACGGAGCAGCCCTTCTTGAATAAGGTCTTGGGCCTCCGCTACGCTTCCGAGCATTCGATAGACTACCGGGAACGTGGTGCGGCGAAGCTCTGATACAAGGTCGTTGTCCATTCGAAGGTCAGCCAATGTCCCGATCCTCCTGCGCGGCGCAACCGTCCATGACTATCTCGACGTTTGACACGGCGATTTTGTGACATTCCCTTACAAGAAACAAAGTACGCCTGGCGATTGAGGTGTCACAAAAAGGAAGTGATCTTCGTCGAGGACTAGCAAGAGAGGTTTCAAATGCGGATCTTTATTGCGGGTGCTACCGGAGTCCTGGGAAGAAATCTCATCCCGAAGCTCCTGAATCATGGACATAGTGTTACTGGAACGTCTAGCACGAAGACTAGATTGCATGAACTGCAGCAGTTAGGCGTGGATGCCATTCTGATGGACGGGCTGGACAGGGACTCGGTGTTCTCGGCGGTCTCGTCTTCGAACCCTGATGTTGTTGTCAACGAAATGACGGCATTGTCCCATGTCCGGAACTACAAAAACTTCGATCAAGAATTCGCATTGACGAATCGTCTCCGGGTGGAAGGAACCTCTCATCTTCTGGCCGCGTCGAGACAAACCGGAGTCAAAAAGATAGTCGTGCAAAGCTTTGCGGGCTGGCCTTTTGAGCAGTCGGAAGCCGCCGCTAACTCCGAAGAGGCCGATTTTGAGTCGCGCATCCCCGCTAAGATGAGAAACTCGCAGCGAGCGATCCATGCAATGGAACAGAGCGTCCTGTCCGGAAAGCTGCCTGTAGGAGTAATCCTCCGCTATGGATACTTCTATGGTCCCGGCACATCTTTTGATGTCGAGGGAGACATTAGTAAAGCGCTGCGCAAGCGAGCCTTCCCCATCATTGGAGGCGGCAAAGCGGTCTGGTCACTGATCCATATCAACGACGCAGCCGAGGCAACGCGGCTTGCGATCGAGAGTGCCCCGGAAGGGATCTACAACATAGTCGATGATAAGCCCTCAAAGCTTGAGGATTGGCTTCCCGGCCTCGCCAGGATGCAGGGAGGAAAGCCTCCTATGAGAATGCCCGCATGGCTGGGGCGATTCTTTGTCGGGGAGAGCGGGGTCTATATGATGACTCAAGCCCGCGGAGCGCTCAATGCAAAGGCAAAGAGGGTCCTGGGGTGGAGCCCGGTGTACCCCGATTGGCGCGCAGGGTTCGCATCGATGTTCAGGAGCGCGTCGTGATCAGCTATCAGCAAGTACGTGATCTCGGAGTGCAGGAGTTCATTCGTGTCCTCGAGCTGTGCGGCCTGGGTTCTCGACGCCCGATCAAGAATGTTGCGCGAACACAACAGATGCTCTTCATCGCAGATCTCATCGTGACCGCGCAAGATGAGAATACTGGACGCATCGTCGGCGTTGCCAGGTCGCTCACTGAATTTCAGCTACAGCTGCCTACCAGCGCAATGGGAGCCTGCGGGTTCTGCTTGCACATCTCAATGCCTGAGTCAGAAGGCGCTCTTATTTGTCGCTGGCAGTGATAAACCCGTTCGTGAAGGAGTTCAAACATGCTTCAGTCTCAGTCAACCGATCTGGAAATTCTCATCGTAGGAGCTGGTCCAGTCGGCCTCTTCCTCGCAAATGAATGTGTCCGGCGAGGTTTGTGCAACCGGATTATTGAAGCAAACTCAGGACAATCTGTTAACTCCAAAGCCCTGGCGATCTTTCCTCGAACGCTCGAAATCTTCGACATGGCCGGGCTCGCGTCGGACTTTCTCCGGGTAGACAATCGCGTTCGTTCGGTTGCCGCTATGTCGCACGACCAAGCACTCGCGCGTATTCGCTTCGAGCCAGAAAATACTCCGTATCCATTCATTTCGATGGTTCCCCAGAATGTCACGGAGGAGTTGCTCGCTCAGGCACTCAAGCGCAAAGGCGCGGAGGTTGAATACAACACCAGATTTCTCTCTCTGAGTCAATCCCCGGATGTCGTGTCCGTTGTGATCGAGAAGGATGGCAGGCAGGAGCAAATTCGGGCCCGGTACGTAGTTGGGTGCGACGGAGCGCACAGCGCTGTCAGAAAATCGCTTGGCATCACTCTCGACGGTGGAGAGTATGACATGCCGTTCATGCTTGCCGATATCGAGACAAACCAGGATCTCCCATCTGACGAGATGCAGCTGTGCTCCAGCGCGAAGGGGCCAATCGCTATCTTTCCCATGAGCGCAACCCGGCGCCGCGTTGTCGCGACTGTCGATCGGTCTGAAGGAGACGCGCCAACATTGGAATTCACTCAACGTCTTCTCGCGGAACGTGCTCCGAAAGGCTTTCAGGCAAACAAGCTTTACTGGAGCAGCTATTTTCGGATCCACCATCGTCATGCCTCCCAATTGCGATCTGGCCGAGTGTTTCTTGCGGGCGATGCGGCACATATTCATAGCCCCTTTGGAGGGCAGGGAATGAATACCGGCCTACACGATGTCTGGAACCTGGTTTGGAAGCTGGAACTGGCGGTGCGCGGACGCGAAAGCGAAACGCTTCTCGACAGCTATTCCGAAGAGCGCGTGCCGGTTATCGCGGAGGTCATTGAAACGACTGACCGGTTGACGAAAGCCCTTGGGACCCCCAGTACTCTGGCTCAGATGCTTCGCGAGTCGGTGATCCCGATCGTCTCGCGAATCCCAGCTTTCCGGCACGCGATCGTTGAAAGGCTTTCGGGGCTCGGCCTCACATATTCCGGCCCGATAATTCACAACAGCGGCAAAAGATTCCTGGCAGACGTAATGAGGGATGGTCAGATCGCGGGTGCACGCTTCCTTCTGTTTCTAACGAAGACCGCCTCCGCGCCACTCCTCGAAGCCTCTCGCAACACCGCCGCTTCCTTCAATCGGCTCCTCGTCTTTCATGCATCGAAGGACGAAAAAACTCGCCTTGTTCGGCCAGACGGGTACATTGCATTCGAATCGGAGAATGAGAGTTCTGGAGATGTGTGCCAGCTAATTCGCGCACTTCTTGGCAGGATGCTTTCTATCGATGGCAAGCCTGAGTCTTCAGCAACCGCGGATGCACCAGCGACGCAAAGTTTGGGCTGCACTCAGGATGATCGCCTAAGTGTTGAAAGGAGATGAGGCCATGAAGATTGCGTTTGAGATCGTCCTCTTGGCATCCATTACTGCGAACGCGGCATTACTCGCGTTTATCGCAGGTGTGCTTCGCAGAGTGATGGATGAAATGAACGGCTCTGCTTACAAGGCTTTTGTTACCTCGCTCGTTCGCCATTCGAAAAAGTCTCCATTCACGCTGACATTGCTAAACGCTCCATTCGCGGGAGCTGCTTTCTTTATCTACTGTTACGGAACAGGTGAGCGATGGATAATCGCCGGGCTCGCGATCTGGTTTCTTGCAGGCATGGTCGCCAAGATTATCAAGGTTCCCGTTTACAAGAGACTTGCCGCTCTTGATGAATACAACGGTGACCGTCTGAATAGGGAACGCAGAAGACTGAACAATGGAAACCTGTTTCAAGCGGCACTCAATTCCATAGCCGCTGGCGTGATGCTGCTGACCTTTTTGCGTTAGTGCCCTGGTGGCTTTTCCTTGTTTCCTATTGCGAGAAAGCGCTATATCTTCGCCAAGAAAGTGAAGCGTAGCTGATCCATGCTATGCGACCACAGTCCGAAAGTGTCTACCGCCCTCTCTGCTCGCTCCGAGACGCAACACACCTTTGACTGAGATATGGAGTGACCGCGAAAGGTTACAGCCGTCTCCACAATCGACACCATAAAACTCAGGTGGGTGAAGAGCCTTCAGCTGCCTCTTTGCTTTTACGCACTCTGATATTGCTGTAACTTTTTGCGAGCATGCTCGTTCAAATCAGGGCGAACGATTGAGAACGAAAGCGGATCATGCCGCCTCAAGTCACGTGCTCTGCCATTCGCTATATTGCATCAATTGAAGGAGAGATCAATGAATAGTGCAATGCGCCGGCTAGCGGCCACTGCTATGGGTTTGGGAGCGCTTGTGTCGGTGTTGTCGGCGGGCGCGCAAGGCCGGACAGCAGGAACTGTCTTCGTGATGTCGAACAATGCAGACAGAAACGAAATCATCGCGTTTCAGCGGGATGCGAATGGTTACTACGAGAAAAGCCATTTTGATACTTTTGGTCGCGGTACAGGCGGAGTCAACGACCCGTTGGAATCGCAGGGATCTCTGACCCTCAGTGCCGACCGGTCTTTGCTCTTTGCTGCAAACGCGGGCAGCGGCGACATCACAGTGTTTCGGGTTCACCGCAACACGCTGACATTCTCACAGATAGTTCCCTCAGGTGGCAGTCAGCCGGTTTCCATTGCACAACGCGGGAACTCTATCTATGTATTGAACTCTGGTGGCGCAGGCAGCGTCGTGGGATTCACTGTCGATCAGGCAGGACATCTGCACCGGGTAGCAAAATCGACTGTGTTCCTGTCTGCCAATGCTACGGGAGGAGCGTCAATCTCGATCAGCCCCGATGGCAAATTCGTTGCTGTCGTGGAGCGCATCGCCAACAAGATCGACATCTTCCGAATCAATCCGGATAGGACACTCTCAACGCCAACTGAAACTCCGAGTCCGGGTGCGGGAGCATTCTCGGCTCAATTCGCTCCAGACGGTAGATTGATCGTTTCAGAGACTGGCCCCGCCAACATTGCTGAAGCCTCAGCGATCTCTTCCTATAGCGTTCTTTCCAATGGGTCGCTGGCCGCTGTGAGCCAGAGCGTTGCGACGGATGGCGCAGCGAATTGCTGGAATGCCATCAGCCCTGATGGTCACCGGGTGTATGCATCGAATGCTGGAACGTCGAACATTGCCGGATTCTCAATTGGAACCAGCGGTGAACTGACACCACTCAACGGCACGATCGTAGGCTCGAATCCCGAAGGCAGCACCAATCTCGACATCGCAATCAGTAGCGACGGCAAAACTCTCTACTCATTGAATGCCAAGGTTGGATCGATCGGCGTCTTTGCAATTCACTCTGACGGCACTCTTCACGAAGTCACACAAATTGACGGTTTCCGTCAAGCAGCGGGGTTCAACGGAATCGCGGCTCTCTAACTCTGTCGCAGCCAGAGGTCTGAGCCGAAGCCCGCGGCAAAACTGATTCCGAAAAAGTCAGTCCAAATCGGCGTTCGGATGAAGACAGAATCTTAGTCAGAGGCTCGGATTCCAACCCGCCACTTCGTCATTGCAAAGTGACATTGTGGCCCAAAACAAAAGGTGCGATCCCTGGCAGGATCGCACCTCAACAACTCATTCTTAGAATTTGAAGTCGAGACCGAACTGCGCAGAACGAGGCAGGTTCTGACCGGTCGAGAACCCAAATGTCCCGCTCGAAAGGTCGCTGTCCGGTTGCGTCAGGTTGACACGGTTGAAGATGTTGAACAAATCCGCGCGGAACTCGACATTGAATCGGTCATAGCCAAACTCTTTTGCGAATTGAGTATTTACGTTGGCGAGGCCCGGTCCAATGTATGTGTTCCTACCGCCATTTCCTTGCGCTCCGAGAGTAGGTGTTGGAAACGCGGTCGCCGACGCAACCCCTTTCAGGAAGTCGCTGCGGCTTCCGGTCTTTACCGTTCCGCTCGCCGGACGGTTGGGCACGTCGTATCCGTATCCGTCCGCATTGAAATCGCCACTCCCCGGCTTCAGGCCCACAACATTGCCGCCCGAATCATAAATGGGGTTGAACGAAGCACTGGTGTACACGGTGAAGGGAAGACCGCTTTGCAGGACGACGATGTTCGACATGTGCCAACCGCCCAGTACTTGTTTTGCAATTCCGCTCTTGAAAACGTCCGGGATGATAACCATGCTGTCGATCGTGAAGCGCTTCGACACATCGAAGTCTGACAACCCATGTTGCGACATCGGATCGAGTGCGTTGAAGATTGCCTCTCCATTCGCGGTTCCGTTGTCGTTGCTGCTCATCTCGTCGGTAGACTTTCCAAACGTGTAGATTCCTCTCAATTGCCAGGAGTGGCTCATTCGTTTGGTAAGCATCAGGGATGCGTAGTGACCGTCTGCTGTCCCGATCGTCCGGCCAAAAATAATGGGACCAAATTCGGGATGAAGGCGAGTCTGGCTCCCCTTGTTGACGATGAGGTCTCCAGGGAACCGGTTCACATCCGTCTGCAGATAGAGATTTCCGCTCTTCGATCCGTTGTAGTCAGCTTCCACAATCAAGTTGTGGCTCAGATCCTTCTGAATGGACAGCATCCAGATCTGTGTGTGTGGTTGGTCGACATGCGGCTGAACTCCTGAGGTGAGCACTGGGAGACCTGCGATTCCGCCCGAGGGCGTCGTTTGGAAGGTGATGCCCGGCGGGATCGGCCAAACCAGGCCATCGTCGCTTCCGAGGGAATAGGTAAACGGATGCGCGCTGCTGAAAAGGTTGAAGCTCGGATTTGCCCAGACAGGAGGATTCGAGCGCGACGGGAATGACCACGAGCCGTCTGCCACGTTGTTGTAGTACCAGCCGTAACCACCGCGCAAAGCGGTCTTGCCGTTCCCGAATATGTCCCAGCCAAATCCCACTCGCGGATCGAACCCGCTTGGCTTATTCGTCACGACGTACGCGCTATTGCCGCCGTGCAGAGTCATTGCGCCACTCGCTACCTGATCTGCGAAAGTCCCTCCGGACCCAGGCTGGAAGAAGGGAAATGGTGTGCGCGAATTATAGTAAGTTCCCCAATGGCCGAAGTAGTCCCAACGAAGTCCGGCATTGAGAGTGAACCGAGGCGTAACCTTCCAGTCGTCTTGAACAAATGCTCCCGCATACATCCAACGCAAAATCTCATACAGGTCGTCAGCCAGTGAACTTGTCGCGACCTTCATGCCCGGGCCGCTCTGGTACAGCAGTCCATCCTGCGCGAAATCCATGATGTTGCCAAATCCGAATGTGGGCCGCAGCACCGCCGACGTGAATTTATCGTCGTCATGGTGACGGTCGAAGTCGACTCCCGCTGTGATGGTATGTTTCCCGTGCGTAGAGGTCAGCACGTCATGCCAGTTGAAGTTTTCATGCACCCACCCGGCCGATCCCCACTGATTGAAGCCGGCTACTCCGGAGACGTTTACGTTCGGCAGTGCCTTGTTGTGCGCCGTGCCCGGATTCGAACCTACAGCACGAACCAGCGTGACGCCAGCCTCGTTCATGAGGCTCGCCGAGAAAGCGTGCGTCCAGTCCACCTTGGCATAAAGTCCAGTGTTCGGAACAACTACTCTGAAAAGCGGCCGCGGATCGTTCTGAAGTTGATCGGAATACGTTCTGAAGAAGTTAAAGAAAATGCGATCCTTTGATTGATTCAGATCGTAGTCTGTCCGAATGTGCCACTGGTACGCATTGTGCGTCAGGCTCAAGGGAAGATTCAGAGTTCCAACCGCAGGAAGGTCCGTAGGGAAAGAAGAATCTGAGTAGAAGCCCGGATTCAACTGATCCACCTGGGCGACAGTGAGAATGTTCGACGTCGGATAGCTGGGTGGCGGCGCCTGTGCGAAGAAAGTGTTTGCGAGGCTGCTCGGGAAGTTCTGATTGACGAAGTCAACAAACGCCTTGGTTTCAACCGTTGCAACATCCGTTGTTGCGTTCGATGATTTGAGGCCAAACGCTCCGACGAAAAAGAAAAGTTTGTTCTTGATGATCGGTCCGCCGAATGTCCCGCCAAATTCATTTCTCCGAAAGGCTGGAATCGCCCGGCATCCCGTATCATCTGGCGCGCAGTATTGAAATTCGGTTCGCGCGGTCAGGTTGTTGTTGGTGAAATATTCTGAAGCGCTGCCGTGAAAATTGTTAGTTCCGGGCTTCGTAAAAACCTGGACCCAGGCGCCGCTGTAGCGCCCTTTCGCAGCGTCAAACGTAGCGCCTGAAACGCGAATCGCCTGAATGAAGTCGGGCTCGGGCGAAAGATTGACGACGCCATCGCGCGATGCGCTGTTCAAATTTGAACCGTCGACGTCATATTCGTTGTCTTCTTGCCTCTGGCCGGCCGCATTGATCTGGTATCCGGCCTCCTGCTCGAAACTATCGTTATTGGCCGACCCCGAACCCAACGCGCCGCCGCTTGGCAATCCAGATCCGGTTACGCCGGGCGCCAGCTGAATCATGCTGGTGTACACATTTCTGCCCACCAGCGGTGCTGTGCTGATCGTCTGTTCCGCAATCTCTCGGGAGGTATCGCTCTTGTCCGTCTGAACCGACGCAACTGCCTCAGAGACCTCAACGGAAGCCGACTGCGTGGGCAACACGAGAGAAGGGTGTAGCGTCTTCGTCTCGTTCGATTCCAGCTGCACTCCGTTCTGGTTCCAGGGTTTGAACCCGCTGGCGACCACCTCGATCGTGTAGACTCCGCCCGCGAGCGACGGAATTCTGAAGTTGCCGCTCTCGTTGCTGATCGCCACATTCTGAACGTGGGTAGCGTCGTTGATGACCGTGACCTTCGCGCCCGTCACCACCGCTCCGGTTTGATCGACAACAATGCCGGTAAAGCCGCTACTGAACTGGGCATACCCACATGGGGCCAATACAAGTGCGAAAGCGCAGAGCGCCATTACGAGTGCTGCTGGTCTGAATCTGCGTAGGTGAATCATCTTGCCTCCTGCGTCAAATAGCTGTGTCGGTCATTCCACGTTCGGTTCGGGTTCGTTATTCATGAGCGACCTCGATGAGAAGTTGCTTCTGCTGGCGGAGTTCCTCGGTGCGTTGTTGAGTCTTCAGGCGGGCGATCATCTCTTGGCCGGCTGCTTTTCTTCCAGTGCGAACGTAGAGCCGGGCCAGAGCGTATTGGGCTGGTATGTGATGAGGATCAAGTTTGAGACATTTCGACAGAGCTGCCTCAGTGAGCACGGGCGCACTCTGCTCATAGATCTTCGAGAGCTGATAGTAAGAGTCTGCGTATTCAGGATTTAGTTCGATCGATTTCTCGAGCGATTTCTGCGCGAGATGATTCACCTCGCTGCTGTCGGGTGCGTTTGCTCCGAACTGCAGCAGAAGTTTCCCCCGGAAGTAGTGCATGTAATAGTTGCCCGGGTAGCTTTGAATCGCTGCGTCCAGCGTTTTCTCTGCGTCAGCAATCTTCTCTTCATGCGCAAGAACTACGGCCAGGCTCAGCATGGCTATGCTCTTGTCGCCGTCCATCGCCGTGGCCGATCTGAGGGTTGCCTCGGCATCCGGTAGATGTCCGAGCTTCTCAAGCACAACACCCTTTTGAACCATGAGGCCGTAGGAGTGGGGCAGATGTTCCAATCCCGTCTCAACAGCTTCCAGCGCCAGGGAGTCGCTGCCTTGGTCCGCGCAGATTGTGCTGAACTCGAGATAGCTCTCTTCGCGCTGCGGAGCCAGTTCTGAAGCACGCTTCAGCAATTTCAGAGCGAGGGCAATATCTCCGCGTTTCTTCGCCGCGCGCGCCAGAGCAATCAGCCCGTCCGGAGTAGGATCTGAGCGCATCGATGTCTCTAGAGCGCGCTGAGCTCCTTCAAACTGCCCAAGATCTTCGAGCTTGAGCGCACGCTTCACCTCTTCGCCTTCAGCCCGTACCGTACCTGCTCCTGCTCTTGCAAGCTCACCTTTGGCGCGCTCCTGCTCCCCGAGGCGCTTATACAAATCAGCGGCAGTTTTGTATTGAGCCGAAGACACGGTTGGGATTCGGTCCAGCGCTGCCAGAGCCTGAGCTGACCTGGTGTAGTCACTGAGTTGATATGCGCATTCGGCGTATGCGAGAACAGCGTCCGGGTAGTGGTTCAGCAGATCCCCGGCCTTTTTCAGAAGGTCGGCCCCGGTGGACCAATCAGACCGCTTCTCGGCGATCATCCCTAGAAAGAGCTCGTCTGCTTCAGTGCTTCCGCCTTGGCCGTCGATGATCTTGAATTGCACTTCGGCGGCCTGGTAGTCCTCAAGGCTGAAGTAGGCGATCCCCAGGTTGCGTCTCGCGGCCACGAAATTCGAATCCAAATCCAGGCTTCTAAGAAAGAAGTTTCTCGCTGCAATCAGGTCTCCCTTCATGCTGTAAGCAGCGCCTTCAGCGTTAAGAAGCATCTTGTCTCGCGGCGCAGCCTTCAGCCCTTGCTCGAAAGAGTCAATCGCATCATCAAGTCTGCCCTTCTCGGCCAGGGCGACTCCGTGTCGATACGGGTTCGAGCCCTCCTCTGGGATCTTGGAGTCAGTAGCCCTTTGTGCTCTTAGAGGCAGCGCGCTCATAAGCATCATCGCTGCAATGAGCGAACAAGCGGCCAGGACTAGAGAGGCCCTGTTGCGAACTCGATCGTAAGTGCAGATTTCGGTCATCTCAATTTGAAAGCTTTCAAAAAAACAAACATGATTAACTGAATTAGAATGGCCAAGATTGCAAATTGATTGCGTAATTGCCCCTCAATCGGAGGCCGCGCCAAAAATTAAACGTTTCAAATTCTGTTGTCAAGAAAAAATTCGGCGACCGCTAAGGCAGAAGCTAGAACCCGGTCGTCGATCAACTCGCAAACGTCTGACTGTAGCGACAATAGAGCAGAAACCTACCCCAACCGGCTTAGAAGGGAAGGATCAATCCTCCATCCGTCAATCCATCCACCATAATCACGCGCTTTTCGCGGTTGGCGCGGCCACTGAGTTCCGGATACTCAGAGACGTCTTGAGCACGATATGCCTGGCCGGGTTCTTATCGCCGTGCAGCCGGCCGATCAGGATGTGAGCAGCATTCGTCCCCAGTTGATACCCGGACTGCGAAACAGAAGACAATGGAGGACTCGTCAACTCGGCGATGTCCAGATCATCGAAGCCCATCACCGATACGTCCTCCGGGCAACTTAGGCCAGATTCGCGGATAGCTCGAAGCACTCCCAGTGCAATCATGTCATTGCCCGCGAAGATGGCCGTAGGGCGCGGGATCAGACGAAGCAGCACAAGAGCCTTGGTGTAGCCGCCATTCTTATCGAAGGAAGTCTCTTGAATATACTCGGGCCTTACATGAAGCTTCGCTTCGCGGATCGCTTTCTTGAAGCCGTTCAACCGATCCTTTGCATTGGTCAGATGCTGGGGTCCTACGATCATTGCGAGCTTACGATGGCCCATCTGAAGCAGATATCGTGTGGCCTCCAGTGCGCCTTCCTGGTTGTCGGCTGTTACGCTGTCGCCGGCCCAGTTTCGGGGAAGGCGGTCGACGCACACAACGCCTGTGCCCGCCTTGCGGTAGCATTCCGCCTGCGCGGTCAGATCACTGAAGTTCGAAGGGATCACGATCAGACCAGCGGGAAGATACGTCTGCAATTCCTTCAAGTGCGCCAATTCTTTCGCGTGATCATTGTCCGTATTGCAAAGAATCAGGCGGTAACCATTGGCAAATGCGGTGTCCTCCGCTCCGCGTACAACTCCAGGGAAAAACGGATTCGTAATATCCGGAATAATCATCCCGATCACATTGGTCTTATCGCGTCTGAGTCCACGTGCAAGCTGGCTTGGCTGGTATCCGGCTTTCTGCACAGCATCGAGAACCCGTTCCCGGAGATGCGGCCGAACATTCGCAGAGTTATTCAAAACGTGGGAGACCGTGCCCAGTGAAACGCGGGCAAATTTTGCAATGTCTTTCATGTTTGCCATTTAGAGCGCTTCTCCCGGGCGTCTATGTGAACACAGCGGATTCAGTATATCTTGAAACGATTCAAAGATTCACTTGACTTTACGCGTTACGCTGGATATGTTGCTTTCGATTGCACTTGAAACCTTTCAACTATCGATCTAAACCGGCCGTCGCCCGCTGCGCACGCCCCACCCAGATCGGCAGTTGATATTCGTCTTGCCGAGGGCATCGAGAGGATCACGGTTCATGTATCAGCCGGAAGCGTACGCACTCGTCCTGGCTTTCATGATCACCAGCATGCTTTGCTGGGGTTCCTGGGCCAATACTTTGAAATTGTGCCCGGGCTACAGATTTCAGCTTTTTTACTGGGACTATGTCTTGGGATTGATGGTTACCTCTTGCCTCTGGGGCTTCACCCTCGGCTCCTTCGGAGATGCCGGCCACCCGTTCCTTCAAGACGTCACCCGCGTGAGTTCGAAGAGCGCGATGCTGGCGATCGTTGGTGGCGCAATCTTCAATGTCGCAAATCTGCTCCTGGTTGCGGCCATCGACATCGCAGGTTTAGCGGTTGCCTTTCCAATCGGAATCGGATTGGCCCTCGTAATCGGTGCAATCAGCAATTACGTCATCGCTCCACAGGGAAATCCCGCTCTTCTATTTAGCGGCGTGGCCCTCGTTGTATGCGCGATTGTCTTTGACGCGATTGCGTACCGAAAACGCGAAACCTCCCATTCCTCGCTAAGTCGTCGCGGAATCCTGATCAGCCTCATCGCTGGCGTGCTCATGGGATGCTTCTATCCCTTCGTCTCCGCCGCGATGACGGGCCAGCACCCGCTCGGTCCGTATGCATCCGTGCTGCTCTTCTCGTTTGGTGTTGCTCTCTCGGCGATCCCCTTCAACTGGCTCTTGATGCGAAAACCCCTCGACGGGCGTGAGCCCACGTCAATGGCGGAGTACACAAAAGCAGGCGCAGGACCGCATTTCTGGGGGCTACTCGGCGGAATGATATGGTGCACAGGCGCACTGTTCAATTTCATTTCGTCGCACGCTCATCTCGTCGGTCCGGCCGTTTCTTACTCGATCGGACAAGGCGCCACGATGGTTTCAGCTGCGTGGGGCGTATTTGTCTGGAAGGAGTTCGCGGCTGCTCCTGCCGCCGCAAAGACGTTCGTCTGGTGGATGTTTGTTCTATTTCTGGCCGGACTGGCTTTAGTGGCTCTGGCTCCGCTGTACTGATGGACACCTTGCGATTTGGTGAGAGTGCCTGCAAAGCCGGGAGATGAAATGTTGAGCCAAAATCCGATCGTCGTCGTCGGCAGTATCAATCTGGATCTGGTTGCAGTTGCCAGCAAAATCCCGTCCATCGGCGAAACCGTCGTAGGAATGGATTTCCAGACGCATCCCGGAGGAAAGGGCGCCAACCAGGCGGTCGCCATCGCTCGTCTCGGATACCCCGTGCAGATGATTGGCAAATTGGGTAATGATGCATTCGGAACCGAACTAAGAAAGCATCTTCAATCCGCAGGCGTAGACATCCACGCAGTTGGAACCCAGGAGGGACCCTCCGGCGCGGCGTTGATCGTGGTTTCGTCGCAGGGAGACAACAGCATTGTCGTGGTACCTGCTGCCAACGCGGCTGTTACCCCTCAATATCTCGATGACAATATCGAACTCATCCGCCAGGCCGGAATGGTCCTTACGCAATTGGAAATTCCCTTGGAGACTGTCGAGCATCTGGCGGTTCTATGCGAGCGTGAGAACGTCCCGCTCGTTCTCGATCCCGCACCGGCAATGGAACTTCCTTCCAGTGTGCTTCGCGCGGTTGAGTGGTTCACTCCAAACGAAACCGAAGCTGCTTTCTATTCCGGAGCCTCTACCCAATCCTCGCCAACATCCGCAGACGAACGGGCGAGAGCGCTGCTCACCACCGGCTGCAAGGGTGTCGTTTTCAAGATGGGACCCGATGGTGTCTACGTGTCTTCATCTCACGGCCAGAATCTAGTACCTGCCTTCTCGGTCAGGGCAGTAGACACCACGGCAGCAGGCGATGCATTCAACGGGGCTTTTGCAGTAGGCCTGATGAAGGGCTTGTGTCCGTACGAGAGTGCAACCTTCGCCACAGCCGTCGCCGCCATCTCGGTTACGCGAAAGGGGGCCCAGCCTTCCATGCCGACTCTCGAAGAAGCAAAACAATTCATGATCGAACACTCCGTAAAGCTGCCCATCGGAATTTGAGGGTAGCCGTTCGATCCATCCATAAAGAAGTTCCAGGAGATTTGAAATGAAATTCCGGAAAGGTGTACTCGCCACGATTGGTAGAACCACAACATTGCTGGGCCTGACATCGATATCGGCCTTGGCACAGGATACGAAGGTGGTGCCTTTCACTTTCATGGATGAGTTGATTCCGGCCCCGCCATGCCTCACAATGCGCAATGCGTGGGAGGGAGGCGGAATGCCCTGTACCGCCCTCACCCATCAGCAGTGGCTCCAGGACCTGACCCATTGGCGATCCGAGCGGCAGATTCGCGTCGGATATGACGCCGATCGATATACATCGCCGGCACTGAAGTGGACCCAGTCCAGCTTCATCCAACCGCAGATGATGGTCCACGATCGATTCTTCTACGATCCGATCCAGCACAAATACACTGTCGATCGTTATCTGGATGACGTGGAGAAAAGGTACGGCGGCATTGACTCCGTGCTGGTCTGGGCGACCTACCCCAACATGGGAATCGACGACCGCAATCAGCATGACATGGTTCGTTCGATGCCCGGCGGAGTCGAAGGCGTTAAGCAGATGGTTGCTGATTTCCATCGTAGAGGCGTCAAGGTTTTGTTCCCGATGATGATGTGGGATCAGGGAACGCGCGACCCGCAAAAGCGTTGGCCGGATGCGATCGCCGAGCTTATGAAAGAGCTGGATGCAGACGGAATCAACGGCGATACGCAGGACGGTGTTCCTTTGGCCTTCTCTCTCGCTGCAGACAAGTCCGGCCATCCCCTCGTCTTCGAGCCGGAAGTTGGCGTCAGCGATGAAGCCCTTGCGTGGAATGTGATGAGCTGGGGCTATTACAAATTTCAATTTGTTCCCAGCATCGATCGGCACCGCTGGCTCGAGACTCGTCATATGGTTCATGTCTCCGACCGCTGGAACAAGAACCACACCGACAATCTCCAGTTTGCATTCTTCAACGGCGAAGGTTGGGAGAGCTGGGAGAATATCTGGGGCATCTGGAACGGAATCACTCCCGCAGATGCAGAGGCCACCCGGCGCATTGCCGCAATTGAGCGCGCTTTCGCTCCCTTCTTGGTCAGTCCCGAGTGGGAACCTTTCTACCCGACACATCGCTACGGCGTGTTCGCTAGCCGTTGGCCTCTCGGTGACAAAACTCTCTGGACATTGGTGAACCGCAACGATTACGACTTAGACGGAAGGCAGATCACCGTTCCCTACAAATCTGGGCTCAGGTATTTCGACCTCTACCACGGCATCGAGTTAAAGCCCGAGATAGAAGGCGAAAATGCTGTCCTATCCTTCCCAGCTGAAACACACGGATATGGAGCCATCCTATCCACCGATGAAGCCCCGGATGCAAAGACCGAAAAATTCTTCAAGACAATGAAGGACATGACCGCAAAGCCGCTTTCAAGTTTTTCGCACGAGTGGCAAATGACGAGCCAGGCAGTCGTTGAGATTCTGTCTACAAAACCTGCATCATCCGCCCCAGACGGCATGGTCCGCGTCGATGGCGCGAATTACCTCTTCAAGGTTGAAGGAATCGAGATTGAAGGAAGCAACGATGTGGGCGTCGACGTGCAATACGCCTGGGAAAACAGCCCACGGCGATTCCACGAACACGAAATTCAGATCAAGCCCTTCTTCATCGATAAGTATCCGGTCACAAACCAGGACTTCAAGAAATTCCTCGATGCCACAAACTATCACCCGAAAGACGAACTCAACTTTCTCAAGGATTGGAAAGACAGAACCTATCCCTCGGACGCGGCAAAGAAACCAGTCACCTGGGTTTCCATCGAAGATGCGCGCGAATATGCGAAGTGGGCTGGCAAGCGCCTTCCTCATGAGTGGGAATGGCAATACGCCGCACAAGGTAAGGATGGTCGTTCCTATCCATGGGGAAACTGCGACTGGCTGGTTCTACCGATGCCGGGCGGCCCGTCAACCTGTGCTTCACAACTCGGAGGCTCGGAGACCTACGCACCGCTGGCTGATAAAGCCCGTGCCATGGCCCCCGCGAGCGATGTCGACAGCCATCCGAAGGGAGTAAGCCCGTTTGGCGTAATGGATATGGTCGGCAACGTCTGGCAGTGGACGGATGAGTACGTCGATGAGCACACCCGTGCTGGAATCCTCCGCGGCGGCAGCCACTATCAGCCGCAGGGCTCAGTCTGGTATTTCCCGCAGGCATACAGAAACGATCAGCACGGAAAGCTGCTTCTCATGGCGCCCAGCTACGACCGATCAGGAGCGGTAGGATTCCGCTGCGTTAAAGATGCAGAATAGAGCGCCCACAACCGATAAATCTGAATTGGCCCCAAAGACGCTCAAGCCGAAGAGGAAATCTCTTCGGCTTGAGCGCGTTCGGTGATTCGCTAACTTACGAAAATCAGTTTTGCATCACGGTAGTAGCCGTCTCCAACGTGTCATACAGAGGCTGCGCTGGATTTGTAGTATCTCCGGCTTCCGCCGCAGTGATCGCAAGGATACGAACTCTCTCATCCGTTGGAAGAGTCAGGGTTTTTGCGCCGGCCGGCACGTCGATCGTATACGCATACAGATACGAATACGCATAGATCTGATTGCTTCCGTCGGTTCCATGGCTGTGCGATGCGTACCATGCAATGGGTGCTTGCTTCACGAACCCGGGTGTAAGCCCGGTCATCTTCGGAGCCACCATGGGTCCATGCGACGCGATGTAGGTCAGCGTTCGCCGGGCACGTTTTGCCTCCGGGCTGTTGTCCCCGTCGGCCGGAGTTGCAGGCGGAGGCAAGGGAACTGTCTTCCATTGCCGGTTATCCCACTGGCCGATATATCCCGTCCAGTTTTGAATCATCAGATCGTGGGGCTTGTTGTCGACTTGGAAAGTTGCCTTCTGGTCGCCTCCGTATGCAGCAGCCAACAGATAAAGCCGGTTGAACTTGCCCTCAGGCAGCTTGATTGTTTGGCCGCGCGCAGTCACGGCACTTGGCTTGGACTCAGCCGCCGGCGTGAGCTTGAACTCGATGCCGTCATACGAAACGGTTGCCGGCAACAACTCTGCCGGCAGCGCATGACCCACATCATCAAACCCGCCGGTTGAAGGGTGTCCATCGGTTGATGCGACAGAGGTGTCGTAGGACAGCTCGACCGGCTGCGCCTGCTTCGGAGCGACCTTTGCTGTCGCGGACGACAGCCTCACTGCGAAGGTGCGAGGCTGGAACGGAGTGAAGTCGGTAACCAGTTCTCCTTTAGCTACACTCGCTGCACCTACCTCTTCCTCTGCGCCGTTGATCTCGCGTGCTGCAGCAATTGCCGCAGGGAAGGTTACCCGTACGTCTTTCTGCGGCCGCCCGGTCTCCTCAACGAGCCGAACTACGAACTCATCGCCCTGCTCTGCCTTCTTGAAAGCCATCACGCGTACGTTGCGATTGCTGACGCTGAGCAGCGAGAGACTCTTGCCGAGCGCACCATCATGCGCCGGGCTCTCGAACGCAATCAAAGGTTGATTCAGTCGGATACCCTGCCAGTTAGTCTCGCCCTTCTGCCAGTCGCCGGCATGGCTCGCGACGCCATACTTGAACTCATGACGGCCCCAGTCTTGCGTGGACTGATCGTTGTACGAGAGGCCTGCCGGGCTGATGCCGGGGCTGCGCAACAGTGTCAGGCGCAGTGTGCGATCATCCGGCTTGTCCGATCCATGTTTGTAGTCCGACAGTATCGTCACACCAAAGGCGCCGCTCACGTCGGTGAGATCGAACCACTGGTGCGACGCGACTTCAAACTTGCGTTCGTCGTTGTTACCCCGCTCGATCTTGCCGATGTCCCAGTTGTATGTGGCCTTCGGATTCGAAGCGACCAGAGGGAACGTGGCCTTCACATTGGCTTCGGACGTTTGCCAGTTGACCACGTTGCTGAATTCAACGCGATCAGCGGCCCCCCCTGCTCCCAAACGGATCGTCTGTTCGAAGTTGGAGCCCTCTGTCTCGCGAACAACTTGCAGGGCAACTCGGGCCGGACCATTTTCGACGATCTTGACCTTCACGGGGCCGGAGACGTAGCCGCGCGGCGGCTTCTGTTGATCGGTCCAGTCCATATTCCAGGCCGGCCACTCGGCTGGCTTATCTGTTTTGATTGCCAGTCGGGAAGGAGCGGAGAGCAATTCGCGCTTAATCTGCTTGTCATAGATGCTCGAGACGTCGCCGTTTGTATCGACCTTCACAACGTAGCGGCCATTCTCGAGCGACGACTCCGTGATTTTGAGCGCACTGGATTGCGAAGCCGATTCGGATGGCTGGACGTCGTAAACCGCAAACCCGACCGAAGGCACCTTCGCAAGGAAGATCACCTTGGCGCCATCCTTGGTAGCTTCCCCAATTTGTGCCGAAACCTCCTTGCCATCCGGGCCTGTGACCCGAACTCCCTTAGGCGAGCCGCCAGGGAAAGCAACATGAGCTTCGACAACGTCCTCACGCTCGATGGAAAGCGGGTTGTAGACTACGACCGCCGTTCCCTTGACCCGCGTGTTGAGCGCTGAGGCAGTAGCATCCACTGCGCTCTTAAGTACCTGTCCGAATTGATTCAACGCAATGTTCTGATCGTTCCACGCAAACTCATACGCTTTGGGTGTCGAGGTGCCCGGAATGAGGTCATGGAACTGGCCGCCCATCACAAGTGTCCACGCGTCGGTCATTCGCTGACGAGGATATGGCCTGCCTCCCATCCAATCTGCCGCCACTGAAGCGCGCTCTGCGGCATCGGCGAGCACTTCATTCTCGCGATTCCACCGCTTCATGTAGGCCTCTGAGGTCAGCGATCCGGCCGAGTGCTCCGTGAGCTCGAGATCACCGGTATAGCGAGGCAGATGCGCAGCTTGTTCCGGCTTGATATCCAGAAACATCTGTTCAGCTGTTGCTTGCACAACATTCAGTGGTCCATCGCCCACTTTCACGGTCTGTGGAGCTGCCTTTGGGTCTGCCTCATTTGGAATTGCTGCCTCGCCTTTCGTGACAATCGCTTCCATCAGCTTTACGGACGGTTCACGCGGAGAGCCGCCGATGTCTCCCGTGCCGTAGTAGCGATAGTCGACATAGTCTCCGCTCGACTTGCCCACAGCCTGAGCGCGTTTGATCCACGTATTGCTCTTGGTCAGGTCTTCGGTAACATTGCCGCCGTAGTCCGTGGCGTTCAATGCCGCGATTACCGTCTTGCCATCGAGACCCACCCATGTACCTACATTGAATGGAATGCCCTTGGCCGTGTCCTGAGGCGATCCCGGCCCGCCCGCCGTAGTGGCTGAATGCCATGTCAGCTTCTGGGTCGAAAATCCTTTGATGCCGGTGTGAGAAAGAATGCTGGGCAGCGAAGCCGGAAAACCGAAGCAGTCAGGAAGCATGTATTCCGCGCTGGTCTTGCCGAAATCGTGCCGGAAGAATTCTTTGCCGTAAAGAACCTGGCGGATGATCGACTCAGCCGAGGGATTGTTAACGTCGTTCTCTTCCATGGAAGAGCCCGCTACGAACCACCTTCCCGCAGCGACGTACTTTTGAAGCCTCTGATAATCGGCCGGGTAATACTCTTTCAGGAATCGGTAGCGATTCGCGCCGCTGAAGTTGAACACATAGTGCGGGTACTTCTCAAAAAGAGCGAAATTGTCCCGCATCGTTCTCGAAAGATACTCGCCGATGACGGTGGGATATTCCCATCTCCACTCTGTATCCAGATGTGCGTAGGGAACGACGTACAGGGTCGCGTTCTTGCCGGGGTCGAGAACCGCCGGGCTTTCCGGAGCGGCAGCCTTTGCGGCAGGCTCGGGTGGCGGGGCTGTCGTATCGACAGCCGGCTCAGGGTCCGATCCCAATCGGGCGTTGAATACTCCCTGCATCTCAAAGGGATCGACAAAGAGGTCGCCCTTCATGTCGCTTGGAGAGCTAAGGGTGCCGTTCAATGTGATGATCAGATTCGTCCCGCCATCATCGAATCCATATTGCAGCATCACCTGGTTCGATTTGACTGTTCCCACGACATCGACCGGTTGCTGGCCGTCCATCTTGCAGGAGCCGGTCACCTTCTCCTCGTGTTGTTTCAGATTGCAGAGAATCGTGAGATCTTGCCCATGAACGGAGCCGCTGATGTGCCATGCTCCGGGAATCTCAGAGGCTGCAGCAGGAAGCACCGCGAGCAGTAGGAATAGATTGAAAAACTTCATGCATGTCCCTTTCACCGTCGAGCGCTTGCGAACTGGGCGGCTTCATTTTGGTCACTCCATTTGAAAAATGCGAATCCCTGCAGAACAATTCGAACGAATTTCCTGAGGTTGTCGCAAAGCGACTGAATATTACTGCTTTCTATATCGGGTTCGATTCTACGAGATTGGATGGTCCACGAAGAAGGAAAGAGCAGCTCCGCAATCCGGCCAAAAAGCAACATTCGAGATATCAAGAGACATCGAGGGACCAAAGTGTGTGATGCGAAACACCATGTCTGGTAATGTCAGAGCATCGTGCGGCGCTCGATCCAGGCGTTATACGGTGTGCGCCCATCTTCTCATTCAGTCGCGGAGCATGTGATGGTACTGCGTAGAGCCCTGATGCCAAGGTCCCGGAAATCTCTGCTCCTGGAGGATCAGCGCTCCATACAAAAAGGCAGACGGAACATCCTCCATGCTGCGATGCGTTCGGATGAGCCACGCGACATTGTATTTCGTCGCATGATCGTCTCCATCCCGCCGGGCAAGGTCAGCACTTACGGTCGAGTAGCTGCTGCCGCCGGGTATCCGCAACTTCACCGCGCCGTGGCCAGGCTGCTGAGAACCGATCCAGCAGATCAGCTTCCGTGGCATAGAGTGTTGGGCGCAGGCGGGGAAATAAAACTCCGGGGAGCGGCTGCGAGCGAACAAAGAGCAAGGCTTAAGTTGGAAGGAGTACGCTTCCGCGGCAGTCGTGTCGACATGGATGAGTGCGAGCATGCACTTAAGCCGTGGGAAGTCCATTCAAGTTGATCCAACTTCATTGTTCGGCCGGAGAAGCGAATGACCGAAAGAGATATGCCGCCGCTCGATAGTGGAGAAAGAGAACTTCGAAATGCGCGAACCCGCAGGGATGGCCTCCGTCTTTTGATTCTTGGTTGCCTGGTTTTTCTAGCGATGGGGTTTGCATTGCACTTCACACCGAACGGCACCCTTATCGATTTCCGAAGTAACTACTTTGCTGCACGATGCTTGGTAAAGCACTGTGACCCCTACAATCAGGCACAGGTGCGCCATCTGTACCTCTCCGAGAGCGACTTGAACGCAGAAGAGTCCTTTACGGTTCAGGTCCTTATTACTCGATCGAACTATCCACCGACGGCGTTGCCGGTCTTGCTGCCGATTGCAATTTGGCCACTCTGGATCGCTCGTTGGCTTTGGCTCTTGTTGACTGCAGGTTTTCTTGTTGTGGCTGCCATTTCCGCCTGGGATTTGGGAGCAGGCTTCTCACCCCACGTGTCCGGTGGGCTCGCCGGCGCGCTGATTGGGGGCAATCTCCTTGTGCTCCTTAGCGGCAACGTCGCGGGAGTTGCAGTCAGCTTGTGTGTTATCGGAGCGTGGTGCTTCTATCGAAATAGGTTTGTCAACGTCGGAATCCTCTTTCTTGCTATCTCGCTGATGCTCAAGCCTCATGACGCGGGGTTTATCTGGCTCTACTTTTTGCTGGCAGGACAAGTGAATCGCCGTCGCGCACTCTGGGCCTTGTTTGTGGTTGTCGCGGTGACCATTCCCGTGCTTTTTTGGCTTGCGCACACAGCTCCCAGGTGGCCTGCTGAGTTGAAATCTAATCTAGCCATGTACTCGTCGACAGGGAGCATGAATGACCCAGCGCCCGCAGCAGGAAGGTCAATTGGACTCGCTAAAATCGTCAACCTGCAAGCAGTGACGAGCTACGTCTGGCCTGAACCGCGTGCTTACAACACAGCCGCGTACGCGATTTGCGCCGCTTTGATGCTGATCTGGGTCGTGACTACTCTAAAATCGAAACCTTCTTATCCACGAACCCTAATCGGATTGGCGGTGGCGTCGGTCTTGACTTTATTGCCCGTATACCATCGCCAAACTGACGCTTTGCTTCTTTTTTTGTCCATACCAGCATGCGCGTTTCTATGGAGCACGGGAAAGCGCGTTCGTTACGCTGCGGTTGCGATCACTTTTTCCGCAATATTGCTGAACTCCGACCTCGTCTGGGCTATGTCCCTGGCGATCTTCCCAATGGGTTCGGAGACGGATCGCAGTGTGGTTGCTATCCAGACGCTTCCACCGCCCATCATTTTATTCGTGATGAGCCTTTTCTATGCTGGGGTATATGTGAGGTATTCCGAAAGCCTGTTTCGGCACCATCCAGCCGCGCAAAATGCCACATAGAGGCCCCACCAGCCATCCCCTCAAGCCATTTCAAATAGTCGCGACTATAAGTTGACGTGGCGGTCGATGGCTTGTCCGAAGGCATTAGAATTGATCCGTCAAAAAGGCACCGGTCAATTCCACACCTGTCCGTGCCCCAAAAAGGAGATCCCTTGCGCCTTGTACGAATCTTACTGATCGTTTCCTGCGGGCTGCTTGCAGCTCTTTCCATCACCCAGCTTACGCGTGCCTGCGCCCAGGCTGCGCCCGATATGCCGCCTTCTCCGGGTGCCAAGCAGGTCCATATGAAGCATGTCCTTGTGATCGGCCAGACCAAGGGCTTCGAACATGACTCAATTCCCGATGCAATGGTCGCTGTTTACAACATGGGCAAAGAGAGCGGCCTTTGGGATACGGTGATCCGCACCGATACTGAGTTGCTCACCAAGAAGGATTTGGGGCGCAATGCAAAAAATCTCAAATATTTTGACCTGATAATCTTTGCCAGCACCACGGGCGAACTCGACCTCGACGATAGCCAGAAGCAGGATTTCCTGTCGTTCGTGCATGACGACGGCAAGGGATTTGTCGGCATTCACGCGGCGCTCGACACAAATTACAAGTGGCCCGAGTACGGCGAGATGATCGGAGGATGGTTCAACGAACATCCGTGGATGACCTTCAATGCGCCGATCATCAACGAAGACCCCGATTTCCCGGCGGTCCGCCACCTTCCGAAGTCGTTCGTGAAGTACGACGAGATCTACCAGCCGAAGGAGTGGTCTCGCGATAAGGTGAACGTGCTGCTCAGTCTCGACCCGAACAAGCTGAACTACGCGAACAATCCACGTGTCCATCGCACGGATCACGATTTTGCTGTCTCCTGGAGCAAGATGTATGGCAAGGGCCGCGTCTTCTATTCGACGCTCGGGCACACCGAGGAATCGTGGACCGATCCCGATGTGCGGAAGATGTACTTCGAAGCCATCAAATGGGCGTTATGGATGACAAATGGCAGCACAGCTAGCCATCCGAAGCCTGCTCCGCCCCAGTAATAGTCGATCAGCGCCGATCTCGAATTTTGAGGTGAGATCCGCTTCTCGGGACGAAGACGTTTACATATGTGCCTTCGTCCCTAGAGAATGATCGTTGTTCCACCTCCAGCGCTGCCAGGGTGGTCATGGCTTAGGACAATCGGAAAACACTTTGAAATCTTCCCCGCTTCAAATCAATCGCAGGAACTTCCTCGCCTCTGCAGGGAAGCTCGTTGCTGGTCACTCGATCGCCAGTAGATTGCCGGCGCAGGCCAAAACCGAACGTAAGGCGGACTATACCCTTCGCATCGAGCCGTGCAATCTTGAGATCGGCCCAAACATCTCGGTCAAGACTCTGTCATACAACGGCAAGGTGCCCGGGCCATTGCTTCGGCTTCGGGAGGGAACGCCGGTCAGCATCGATGTAACGAACGCCGCGACCGAGGCCGACATCGTTCACTGGCACGGTCTTGCCATCGATTCGCTGAACGATGGTGCTATGGAAGAAGGTTCGCCGATGATTGGCGCCGGCCAGACCCACCGTTACACCTTTACGCCAAAGCCCGCCGGCACGCGCTGGTATCACACGCATACGGGGGCGTTCGGAAATCTGGGGATGGGTACCTATACTGGGCAGTTCGGATTTCTCCTGATTGAGGGCAGCCAGCCCACTCCGCAGTACGACATGGAAGTCAATCTCGCTATCCATCATTGGGAGCCATCGTTCGTGCCCATGGTCGAGAACATGCGTGCTCAGTCGGCCAATATGCCACTCACCAGCGGATCCGACGTCGGATACAAATACGCCACCATCAACGACCGCATGCTGGGCACCGGTGAGCCGATTCGCGTGAAGAAGGGCCAGCGCGTTTTGATGCGCCTCCTAAACGCAAGCGCGACGGAGAATGTCGTTCTCGCGCTTCCGGGGCACCGCTTCACGGTCATCGCGATGGATGGCAACCCTGTCCCGAAGTCAGCAAGTGTCGACGTGCTCTCCCTCGCGGTTGCCGAGCGCGTAGACGCGATCGTTGAAATGACGACGCCGGGCGTATGGATCCTGGGTTCAACGCTGGAGAAGTCGCGCAAGATGGGCCTCGGCGTCGTGATTGAATACGCAGGCCAGTCAGGTGCGCCGGTATGGAAGGACCCCTCTCCCGCCGATTGGGATTACACGAAGTTCGCAAACACCTCGCCAGCGTCGGAGCCTGATGAGAAATTCGTACTCACGTTCCGCGATATCGGTCCTCAGAAGGGCTCGCAGTTCGACACGTGGACAATCAACAACAAGTCCTGGCCTGATGTTGAGCCCCTCATCGTCCACGCAGGAAAGCGCTACCGGCTCGTCTTCCGGAACGGCAGCGGTGATCAGCATCCGTTGCACCTGCACCGACACACATTCGAAGTCACACGTATCGGCGACAAGAACCTAAGCGGCCTGAAGAAGGACGTCATCAATGTCATGCCGCTCGACACGGTTGAGGTAGATTTCGTTGCCGACAATCCCGGCGACACCCTTTGGCACTGCCATCAACAACTGCACATGGACTATGGCTTTATGCAGTTGATCAAGTACGCGACCTAGCAATCAAGCTTATTAAGAAAAGCGATAGGCCAGAGATCTAATTCTGAGGTTTTGAGAATTGAACAGATTGAAAGCGATTCGAGCCGCTCTCTCCGCAGCCATAGTCATTACGAGTGTCTCCGTCGCATTGCCATGGGCAGTAAGCGCGAGGGCTGGGAACAACCCCGCAGCGCAATCGCACACCGATACGCCCTTGACCAAGGATCCAGGTGCAGATTCGTATGCAAAACACTGCGCTATTTGTCACGGAGATCTGCGCGAAGGCAATCTCCCGGGATTTCCCCCGCTACTCGGCATTTCGCATCGGATGCCCAACGACAAGATCTCTGAATTGATCCATGCCGGCAAAGGCCGCATGCCCGGTTTCCCCGGTGTAAAAGACACAGAGCTGAACGAGCTGTTGCATTTCCTCACCACGGGCGTGTCAGCGACCGCCGCTGGGGTATCGGGCCCCGGTTCAACCTTGTCCCAAGCTGGTGCGCAGCTCTTTCAGCAGAATTGCGCATTCTGCCACGGCCGCGATGCGATGGGTGGCGAGACCGGCCCCGATCTGACGCAGTCGAGACTCGTGCGTAAAGACCGCACGGGTGACGAAATTGCCAAGGTCATTCACGAAGGCCGTCCCGACAACAAGATGCCGGCATTCAACTTCTCTGATCAGGAGACGCGCGGCGTCATCGCCTTTATCCGTGAGCGCCAGGCTGAAGCTGTCGCCCATCCCGGTGGCAGGCGCGGCGTATCGGTTGAGGACCTGCAGACAGGAAGTGCAGCTGCTGGAAAGCTCTACTTCGATGGCGCCGGCGGATGTTCAAAGTGCCACTCTCCCACCGGAGACCTCGCTGGCATCGCCTCGCGCCACGAAGGCCTCGAACTTGAGCAGCGCATGCTCTATCCGGAAAACGTGAAAAGCGCCGTCAAGGTTACTTTGCCTTCCGGCAAAACGATCTCCGGTACTCTGGCTTATCGTGACGAGTTCACTGTGGCTCTGAAGGACGCGAACGGCGTGTATCGCTCATGGCCTGTGAGTCGCGTTCGCTACAAGGTCGATGCTCCCGTTGAGGCGCATGTTGCTCTCTTCCCCAGATACACGGACGACGATATCCATAACCTGATGGCTTACTTGCAAACTCTGCGTTGATCGCGCAGCACCCGAGGTTCTGAATTGATGAAGTTGGCGAACGACCGATCGCTATCGTTGGTTGTGGGACTCTTGCTTTGGCTCTGCACGGGGTGGACTGCTGGCGCGCAGGTTGTTGACGACGCGCTATTGCTGCATCCCAAATCGGATTCGTGGCCGTCGTACCACGGAGACTACACGGGCCAGCGACATGTAGGTTACACGCAGATCACGCCTCAAAACGTGAGCGACCTCTCGCTTTCATGGGTCTTCCAGACCAACCAGCAGGCACAGATCAAGTCATCGCCTCTCCTGGTGGACGGCATCCTCTACTTCACCGTGCCGGAACACATCTGGGCGGTCGATGCGCGCTCGGGCCACATGATCTGGCACTACCATCGGCCATCCCCAAAGGGCGACCACATCGGCCATCGTGGCGTAGCGATCTATAAGGGCTGGGTGTATACCACGACGCCGGACTGCCATCTCATTTCTCTCGATGCGAAAGACGGCAAAGTGCGCTGGGACAAGCTCATTGCCGACGTGGATAAAGGCTACTGGACGACCATGGCACCTTTGGCTGTGAAGGGTCATATCATCACCGGCGTCTCTGGCGATCTCGATAACCTCACGGGCTATATTCGCTCGTTCGATCCCGAGTCCGGCTCCGTCCAGTGGCAGTGGAACGCGACACCGAAAGCTGGCACGCCTAATGCCACCACCGGTGGCATGACGTGGATTACCGGCACCTACGATCCGGAACTCAACCTGATCTACTGGGGCACCGGCAATCCCACTCCCGTACTAAACGGGCATACGCGTCCTGGCGACAATCTCTACACCTGCAGCATCGTCGCTCTCGATCCCGACACGGGCAAACTCGCGTGGGGCTTTTCTGCTTCGCCGCACGACACGCACGACTGGGACGCGGTGGAAATCCCCGTTCTCGTCGACGGCAACTTCCACGGCCGCCCACACAAGATGCTGATGCAAGCCTCTCGCAACGGTTACTTCTTCGTTCTCGATCGCACCAATGGCAAGAGCCTGCTCACAGTCCCGTTTGGCCCGGTGAACTGGGCAACTGGCATCGATAAGGACGGCCGTCCAATCCCGGATCCGAACAAGGAACCCGCGCCCGACGGCCGCCTGATCGCTCCCGATGAAGGAGGGCTGACCAACTACCGCTCGCCCAGCTTCGATCCGAAGACCGGCCTTTTCATCGTCGATGCGCACCCGAGCTGGAGCATTTATTTTGCCAAGCCTGCCGACGGAGCGTACGGCTGGGCCGGCGCGGACTACGGTGTTTGGGGCAAGGGTGTTATCGAGGCCATTGACTACCAGACCGGCAAAATCCGATGGAGCCACGAACTGGGAGACGGCGGTTCAGGCGCCGGCGTGATGACAACTGCATCCGGGCTTACCGTGACCGGCGACGCGCATGGCAACATGCTGATTCTCGACACCAGCAACGGCAAGACCCTGTGGCATGCGGGCACCGGTGCCGGAATCCAGAGTTCTCCCATCAGCTACGAGCTTGATGGCAGGCAGTACATTGTGAACAGCAGTGGCGGATTGCTCTTCGCGTGGGCGCTGCCGGAAACCAGGATTCACACTCAGAGGCACTGATCAGTTCCCGCACCCCGATGCCGGTTTCAGTGTGCGCGCAAAACCAACACTCGGTTAGGCGACAACTGGATGTTCCACGGTTGCGGCTTTGAGCTGAGGACGCGCCACAGATCCTTTGGCACGTCCGCCTGCAGATGCGCGGTCTCGCCCGGGCCGGCCGGTCCGTGCAGGCGAAGATAGAGGGTCATCTCGTGCGGCGCTTCGTTCGCGCCCGCAAGCCAGCAAGGGAAAACATTCTCTGCATTACCCTCGTCGACAAACCGAATCTGATGCGATCGGTATCCGATGTGAGTCAACGTAGCATCAACCTCTCGAGATGTCGCGAGCTCACAATTCCAGCTTGGAACCGAGACCCGACGCAGGCTGATGGCAGCAGCCTGAAAGATATTCTTGCAACCTGTTAGTTGCGCTGCAGCCACAGTCCCAGGATCTTCGAATAACTGGTGCTTGGGTCCGCTTGCGATCACCTCACCCCCATCAAGGACCAGCAGGTCCGTACAAAACCGAAAAGCTTCTTCCATGTCGTGCGTGACGAATAGAACAGGTCCTCGGAATCCGGCAAGCGCGCGGCGCAGCTGTTCTTCCGTCTGCCTCCGGAGATGCGGATCAAGCGCGGCAAAAGGCTCGTCAAGTAAAAGAGCATCGGGTTCGGTCGCCATACACCTTGCGATAGCCACGCGCTGGCGTTGTCCCCCGGAAATCTCACGGGGGTAGCGATCGGCGAGATATGCTATCTGCATCGACGCCAGTTGCCGGTCCACTCGAGACCTGCGTTCTTCCATTGCGAAACGCTGAAGGCCGAAGCCAACATTTTCCGCAACCGTAAGGTGAGGAAAGAGAGCATAGTCCTGAAAAACGACACCGATCCGTCGTTGCGCAGCAGCGAGATTCTGTTTCGTCTCGCTGTCGAACAGCACGCGGTTGTTTAGAACGATTCGTCCTCGATCCGGTGCGGTCAGCCCCGCGATCATCCGCAGGGTCATGGATTTTCCTGCGCCCGATGGTCCGAGTAGGCCGATTGCACCGCGGGCGGTCCTCAGCGAGACATTAAGCACGAAGTTCTCAAGGCGGCGTTCTGCATTCACATCGAGACTGAGGGTTGCCGAACCGCTTTCGTCAGTTTGTGGCGCAGGCATCGCGACGAGCCGCTCCGATACCGTTCCGTGAGGTTCGACCGTGTGTGCTGGCCGCGACTTCCTCTCGTAGTACAACAGCCGGATGATGGCAAGCGACAGCGCTACAATCAGTCCCACCCACAGCAGAGCGCCCCGCATGTCGCCGCTCTCTGCTGCAGAAAAAATTGCAATAGGCATCGTCTGAGTTCGCCCCGGAATATTCCCGGCCAGCATTAGAGTTGCGCCGAACTCCCCCATCGCTCGCGCAAACGCCAGCACTGTCCCGGCAAGCACACCCGGGCCAGCAAGCGGCAACTGGACCCTGCGAAACACCACCCACTCGGAAGCCCCGAGTGTCCGAGCAGCCTGCAACAAGATGGGATTCACCTGCTCCAACGCGCCCAGCGAAGTGCGGTACATAAGTGGGAACGCGACCACGGTTGCCGCAATTACAGTCGCCGGCCAGGAAAAGACGACGGTTACGCCGATTTGCTCCAGCAAATGTCCTGTGAAGCTTCGGCGCCCAAACATCAGAAGCAGGAAGAATCCAACCACCGTGGGCGGAAGCACCAGGGGGAGTGTCAGCACGCCGTCGATCCACGCCCGCCATGGCCCCCGCACCTCATACATCAAGCGCGCCGCATACAGGCCCAGAAAAAAGGTCGCGACCGTCGCTGTGCAAGTCGTGGCAATTGAGATGAAAAGCGGTGATAGGTCGAACGCAGACGGCACGGTTAGGCCATTCTAAATCCGTGCCGTTCAAAGATGGTTCGTGCTGCCGGTGATCGCAGAAAGGCAAAGAAGTCTCGGACAGCCGAATCGTTTCCCGTTTTCGCTACTGCGGCAATCGGGTAAACAATAGGATCGTGCGCGGCCTCCGGTGCGGTCGCAACGACCATAATCCGGTGCGAGGTCGCCGCGTCGGTTGCATACACCAGCCCCGCATCAGCATTGCCGGACTCAACATAGGTCAGCACCTGTCGTACATCCTTCCCAAGCACGATCTTCGTTTGCAGCTTCTCGGATAGATGAAGAGCATCGAGCGTTTGCCTGCCGTACTGACCAGCCGGCACGCTCGCTGGATCGCCGAGCGCAACTGTGCGAACCTGCTTGTTGGTCAGATCTTGGAATCCCTTGAGGTCGGAACTGCTCGGCGCGATCAGCACAAGGCTGTTGCGCAGCAGATCTGCACGCGAACCTGGCATCAGCAACCCTTGCGTCTGAAGCTGATCCATCGGCTTCGCACCGGCGGAGATGAACGCGTCAACCGGGGCACCCTGCTCGATTTCCCGTGCAAGCGTTCCTGAAGCTCCGAAATTGTTGCGGAACTCGACCGGGTGATCCAGCCTATACGCCGCCTCGATCTCCGCGATCGAATCCTGCAGGCTTGCCGCAACAGAGAGCGTCACCGTCGCACGATCCGGGGAGCGGCATGCCACAGAAAGCCCAACGAAGCTGATCAGCACATGTAGCAACAAATCGCGGACCCGTACTCGGCGTTTCTCACTGGAACTCATGCGTAGCGGCTAACCTCCCTTCCATCAGAACTGCGGGAACAGGAAAAAACAAGCCGCGTGGTCGAAAGAATCCCGCGACCTTCAAAATGCAAACGCACAGCAGGGAGTCCCTTGAATACACGACTTCTTCCGTCCTTCTTGATCGAAAGTCGAAGCTGATTCGGTCAGCTAAAGTACGGTGTCCCACTCCGAAGCCTCTTTTCTTTGAAAAATCAAGAGGGAATCTACTTGAACGGTAACCCGAACGTAACTGGCCTCTCCAAGAAGATGAAGTTACCCCGTTATGGGCTGTGCTAGCCTAGCTTCACCTTTAAAGGCGCTTTTATGATTTTGCCGCCCCTGAAGCACTTAAGTGCAATGGAGCGATCGGTTTTCGGGGAGTAGCGGATGCGGAGTCGCCCAGTACATCCGAATCATTGGCGGTGCCATCGCCCGTCCTCGCTAAACATCCGGAATTCAATCCGGGGTGGCATTGCGCTGGCTCTCCTTGCATTGCCCAACGTCGTCCTCTCCCAGCCCATCGCATCTCCTTCGCCTTCAGTATCCGGCACTGTAACCAGCATCCAAATACTCGCCGCTTCCGCCTGGTTCACTACCCAGCGCGCAGCGTGGCTTGTTTCCTCGCTCTTCTTTGCCACGATCACCGGCGTTGCGTGGGCTTTCATCCTCCGCCGGCGGGTTCGCCAGCAGACAGAAGTCATTACTCGAAAACTGAAGAACGAGATGGCCCTCGAAGAAAAGTATCGGAACATCTTCGAGCGAAATCTTACCGGTCTCTATGTTGCAACCCAGAGCGGAGAAATCCTCGACTGCAATGACGCATGTTCCCGCATCCTCGGATTCCATGGCAGAAAGAATCTGATGGATAACCGCAGGCTTGCTGAGGCGATCATTTGCAAGATCCATTCCAACTCATCAGAAACATCTTTCACCGTCGCAAGCGAAGAGAAGTTCGAACGCCCCGACGGCACCGAGGGCTGGGCACTGTGCAGCATCAGGCCCACCGAGCGAAGCGATGACGGTGTACAGATATTCGAGGGATCGCTCGTCGATATCACAGAGCGCAAGCGCGCAGAAGAGCAGATTCAGACCCTTGCTTATTTCGATCCGTTAACCGGATTGGCCAATCGCACCCTCGCGAGAGATCGTCTCTCGCAGTCCCTGGCCGCCGCCAAACGCCACCGCGAGCGGATGGGAATTCTGTATCTCGACATCGACAGCTTCAAAATCGTCAACGACTGTTTGGGCCACTCCGTTGGCGACGAGTTACTGCAGCATATCGCCAAGCGGCTCCGATGCTGTGCGCGCGAAGAGGACACCATTGCCCGCCTCGGTGGCGATGAATTCCTGATTGCACTAGGCCCCATCGAGACATATTCTGACGTGGCGGTGATTGCGGAACGCATCGCGCGGGAGCTCACCCCTCCCTTCGACCTCCACGGTCATTCCTTCACCGTTACATCCAGCATCGGCATCAGCATCTTTCCCGACCATGGCGAGAACGTCGAGACGCTGATCAAGAATGCCGATGCGGCCATGTATGCATCCAAAAACCGCGGAAGAAATACTTTCAGCTTCTTCTCCGAAGAGATGACCACGCAGGCCATCGAACGTCTGCAGCTCGGCAACAGCATGAGGCCGGCACTCGAAAACAACGAGTTCTTTCTCGTCTTCCAGCCCGAGTTCGATCTTCGCACCGGCAATGTCTCCTGCTGGGAGGCCCTGATCCGCTGGAAGCATCCGGACCTCGGTCTTATCTCCCCCGACAAGTTCATTCACGTCGCCGAAACCAACGGCATGATCATTCCCATAGGCGAATGGGTGTTAAGAACCGCTTGCCTTCATGCCCGTTCCTGGCACGATCGCGGCAACCATATCCCAGTAGCCGTCAATGTATCCGCCGTTCAATTCCGTCAGGCCGGTTTCTGCGACATGGTCAAAGACGTGCTCGACCAGTCAGGACTGGATCCCGAGTTTCTCGAACTGGAAATCACCGAGAGCTTGCTCCTCGCCACAGAAGACATGCGTTTTGAGGTTCTCGGCCGTCTCAAGACTCTCGGGGTCAGGCTTGCGCTCGATGACTTTGGCACCGGCTTCTCAAACCTGAGCTATCTCAAACAGCTGCCGGTCAGCAAACTCAAGATTGATCGCAGCTTTGTCAGCGATCTTCAGCACAACCCCAATGATGAAGCAATCGCCGCTGCCATCATCCAGATGGCAAAGTGCCTCAACCTCAAGGTCACTGCTGAGGGGGTGGAGAACGAGAATCAGCTCCGTGTACTCCGGGCTCATGGCTGTGACGACGTGCAGGGATTCCTCTTCAGCAAACCACTCCGCCCCGACCAGATGGACTTCTCCAACCGCAAATCCTCCGCGCTGTTCGAGATCCTCTCCATGGGCGCAGCAGACTCAATACACAGATCCATCACCACACCAATCTTGCGATCCACTCCTCCGTCCCGCATCTGAACCTCGCGCTGCCCTCAAGCGGTATCATGAGAGGCTGCACGTCTGGTCGACGGAGTCCAAGATGCAACAGGCAGTCATCCTATCCGCAGTCCGAACACCAATCGGTAAATTCCAGGGTTCGCTCCAGTCCTACACATCGCCGCAACTGGGCGCTCTCGTCGTGCGCGAAGCTGTAAAGCGTGCCGGGGTGGATCCCGCCAAAGTCGACGAATGCATCATGGGCTGCGTGCTGCAGGCAGGGCTTGGCCAGAGTCCCGCGCGTCAGACCGTGATCCGAGGTGGTCTGCCGCCTGAAGTGGGCGCCCTCACGGTGAACCAGGTTTGCGGTTCGGGCCTTCGCGCCGTCTCCCTCGCTGCACAGGCAATCCAGACCGGCGATGCCGACGTCGTCGTAGCCGGCGGCATGGAATCGATGACTAACGCTCCCTATCTTCTGCAGCAGGCCCGCTCCGGTTATCGCATGGGAAACGGCAATCTGATCGACGTCATGATCAATGACGGCCTCTGGGACGTCTACAACCAGTTCCATATGGGCGTAGCCGCGGAAATGGTCGCGGAAAAATACAACATAGGCCGGGAAGAGCAAGACGCCTTCGCCGCCGAATCCCACCGCCGCGCCGCCGCAGCCACCGCCGAAGGCCGCTTCCGCGCTCAGATTCTCCCTGTCGAATTCGCTCCCTCGAAGAAAGGTGAGGCGCCGCGCTCTTTTGATGTCGATGAGGCGATTCGACCGGACACCACCGTTCAGGTACTCGCCAAGTTGAAGCCCGCTTTCAAAGAGGGAGGCACCGTCACCGCAGGAAATGCGCCCGGCGTCAGCGACGGGGCCGCCGCTCTGGTTATAACCAGCGCCGAGAAGGCGAGGGAACTGGGCCGGAAGCCGATGGTTGTCATTCGAGCGCAAGCTGGAGCAAGCCGGGCGCCGGAATGGTTCTCGCTGGCGCCAATCGATGCCGTTCGCAAAGTAGTCTCGAAGGCGGGTTGGAACCTCGACTCCGTTGACCTGTTCGAACTCAACGAGGCCTTCAGCGTTCAGGCCCTGGCCGTGATTCGCGACCTCGGTCTCGATCCGGCAAAGGTCAACATCCACGGTGGTGCGGTTGCAATGGGTCATCCAATCGGAGCGAGCGGCGCGGCAGTGCTCGTCAAGCTTGTCTATGCCATGGTTGATCGCGGCGCCAGGCGCGGCATCGCGGCACTGTGCCTTGGCGGCGGTAGCGCTGTAGCTTTGGCGGTGGAATTGGTCTGACGCTCTCGGACAAAGCGCCGCCACATTACCAAATTGTCATGGAGTAACAAGAGCCGCGGGGCAACGAGCATACCTCGCTCAGCCTCTAAGTCCAACGTGCTTCTCCGGGTGCATGTCCGTTAGCCGGCGAGCTAGGTTGGCTCCTTTTTCGTGCACCTCCTTCCCCAGAAGACCCGAAAAGCCGCCAACAACACAGGAGACTCTCCATGATGCCATTGGTCAGGGATCTCGGCCTTGCCGGATCCCTCGTGCTTGTTTCCACCCTCCTTACAGTTCCCCAAACCCAAGCTCAGTGAGCCTACGTCTACGTGCAATCGACTGGTCCTGCCGGCCCAGTCTATGGCTACAGCGCATCTTCCAGCGGTCAACTGACCGCTATTGCAGGCTCACCCTTCAAGCCGGGAACGCAGATTGTCGGCAGCAATAAGACTGAGTTCTTCACGATAGGCAAGACTCTGCTTCACTCGTATTCGGTGGGATCGAACGGAGCCATCGGAGCGCAGCTATCGCAGACTGCGTTTCTTAACTACTCAGGCAGTAGCTGTGGGAGCGGAACGGGTGGGCTGGCTAGCGGACAACTCGACCATTCCGGACAGTATATTTATGTGCTTCTCAAAAACGGCGGAGACGACTCCTGTGCCGCATATCAGACTTACAAGATCAATAGTGGCGGCTCATTCACCTTCGACGGAGACACGGAAGTAAATTTCGGAGTTCAGAGCGGCCCTGACTTCACTTCTGTCGACCTGCCGTCAATCCTGGGAAATGAGACATTCGCCTACGCGGATGAGAGCTCGGGGCACTATTCCAGCCCGATAGGTTTCATGAAGGAAAGCTCAGGAACTCTGCAATTGATGCAGTTCAGGGAAAGCGATCCAACGCTTGCGAATGGCAGCTACAACATCGCATATCCTGATGCTTCTCCGACGGGAAACTACGTCGTCTTTCAGCTCTATCCCAATGATTCGAACCCTCCACAGCTAGGTAGCTATACGGTAGATTCGAACGGAAATCTTTCCACGACTAACACTTCCGCCAACATGCCCACTTCGCAGCTTACCAACTCCGGCTCGCGGTTCTCATCCGACGGCAAGCTGCTAGCGCTCTATGCAAATGGCGGAGACTACGCAGGGCCTGATAACGGCATCGAGATCTACAATTTCAACGGCAGCGCTCCTTTGACTTTGTATAAGAGGATTCTGATTGGCACGCCGATTGACGGAGCCGCATGGGACAGCAGTAATCACCTCTACGCGTTCTCTCGCTCGCTGAACAAACTGTATGTCTTCACGGTAACTTCGACGTCGGTGACTCAGAACTCCTCGATTTCGATCACCAATCCTCTCAACATGGTCGTCGTCAGCCAGACCGCAAGCCCGTGCTCGGCTCCGTCGGGAAATGGCATTAACGTTTGTTCTCCGGCCGAAAACGCCTCGATATCTTCTCCCGTGCAGGTGAATGCAATGGCCACAGTGAGCGGAGGAGTTTACCGGTTCGAACTGTGGTCTGGCAGCACCAAGCTGGTGAGTGTAGACAACAGCGGAATCATGAATCAGTCCCTTCCTCTCGCGGCCGGGACTTATCACCTTAGCTTTGTCGCCCGAAACACCGCCGGTACTCGCGTGACTGCGACACGCGACATCACAGTCAAGTAGCAGGGAGACCAACTCGGCCCGGCCCTGCTTTGCCCTTGGCGTGAGTCCTGATACGCCGGGCCTCACTGTCCGTTTCCGGACAGTGAGGCCTTTGAGCGGTCACTTCAACCCTCGCCCCTTCAGAGCCTTACCCCGCATAAGCCTTTTGTTTCGAGTGTCCGGCAATCGGCTCCCTTTGGCACTGGAAGTGCAACCCCCTCCCCGTGATGGATATCGCACGCCCAGATATAAAAAAGCAAAAGCAGCGCCGCCTCATCCTGTGGGCCGGCATAGGGGTGGTGGTTCTTACGGTCGCGGTGGTTCTGGTTTCCCGGCTTAAGCCGGCGGCTCCCGTTGTCGATGGTTCAACCGTATGGCCAGACACTGTGAAACGTGGAGACATGATCCGCCAGGTACGCGGATCGACCGGCCTTCTGGTTCCGCGCGAGGACTCTATCGAATTGGTTCCGGCCCTGACAGATGCCACCGTGGTCCGTATTCGCGTCCTCCCGGGCACCATCGTCAAGCCCGACACCATCTTGATGGACTTGGTCGCTCCTGAGGTCGAGCAAAAACTGCAGGATGCTGAGCTGCAGGTGAAGCAGGCCGAAGCGGATTACAAGGATAAGCAGGCGACGCTTCAGAGCACTTTGATGGAAAAGAAGATGGCAGCTGCGCAGGTGGCCACCGATGCCAGCACGGATGATCGCCAGGCCAAAATCGACGAACAGCTGAATAAGCTCGGCGTCATCTCGGGCGTAGCTTATGAGAAGTCAAGAAGCACGGCCGATCAGCTTGCTGCACAGCACAAGCTCAGCCTGCAGAATCTCGACCTCAATGAGAAGAATATCGAAGTTCAGCTCTCATCCGCGAAGACCAAGATCGACCAGGCAAAGACCCTGCTCGCTCTCTATCAGAAGCAGTCCGGTGCTCTGCAGGTCAAGGCTGGAATCGCCGGCGTCGTAGCGCCTCTTGCAACCCCAGTTCAGGTCGGTCAGCATATCCTTGCCGGAACATCCGTTGCAGAAGTCATCCAGCTGGATAAGCTCAAAGCCGCCCTTCAGATTGCAGAAACTCAGGCGCGCGACATCTCCGTGGGGCTTCCGGCGTCGGTCGATACGCATAACGGCGTCATTCCGGGTCACGTCACGCGAATTGACCCATCCGTAGTGAACGGAACGCGCACCGTTGACGTACAACTGGATGGAGCACTTCCACCGGGAGCGGTTCCGAATCTGAGTGTGGACGGCACGATCGACCTGGAGAAGCTGCACGACGTTCTCAAGGTCGGTCGTCCAGCACTGGGCAATGAGAATTCGACTCTGAGCCTGTTCAAGGAATCACCAGATCACAAGGGCGCAGTTCGCGCTCAGGTGAAGGTTGGACGCGCTTCGGTCAACGAAATTCAGGTAATTGAAGGATTGAATGAAGGCGACACAGTCATTCTGTCTGACATGTCGCGCTACGACAACGTCGATCGCATCCGCCTGGAGTAATTGCAGGGCAGTTGCACGCACCAATATCAACCGGTCTTTGACTCCTGATCTCTGATCTCTTTTCTCTGACCGCTGACAACTTCAATCACGAGGGGGATTGGATGGCAAACGATAAGCTGATTGAAATTGAAGACCTCACCAAGGTCTTCTACACCGATGAAGTGGAGACCCACGCGCTCTCTGGCATTCACCTCACCATCTCGCGTGGAGAGTACGTTGCCATGTCGGGCCCGTCGGGCTGCGGCAAGTCGACGCTGCTCTCCATCCTCGGTCTGCTCGATACACCGACTGGCGGTAAATATCTGCTCAATAACAAGCCGGTTGAGAACCTCAGCTTCGGTGAGCGCTCCCGTATCCGCAATCAGGAAATTGGCTTCATCTTCCAAAGCTTTAACCTGATCGGCGATCTCACCGTGGAAGAAAATGTGGAACTGCCGTTGACCTACCGCGCCGGCATGCCCTCCGCGGAGCGGAAGAAGCGTGTGAAGGAAGCCCTGGAACGGGTGAACATGGCGCACCGTATGCGGCACTATCCCGCGCAGCTTTCTGGCGGTCAGCAGCAGCGTGTCGCCGTGGCCCGCGCCCTAGCCGGATCGCCTTCGATCCTGCTGGCCGATGAGCCTACCGGAAACCTCGATTCGAAAAACGGTGAAGCTGTCATGCATCTGCTCGCTGACCTGCACCGCGAAGGCTCGACCATCTGCATGGTCACGCACGATCCGCGTTTCGCCAAGCACGCCGAGCGTGAGGTGCACCTGTTCGACGGCAAGGTCGTCTCTGAGGACGAGCTCAAGAAGCTCACTGCAGAAGTGGAGGCGTAAGTGTTCGGCCAGGACTTGCGTTACGCGGTACGCCAGCTGCGCATGTCGCCTGGCTTCACGCTTACGGCGGTGCTCACGCTTGCGCTGGGCATCGGCGGATTGACCACGGTTGCTACGTGGACTAATGCAGTCCTGTTCAATCCCTGGCCTCAGGTCAGGGACGCGCGATCGCTCCGCTTTATCTCCGCTACGGTGCTGGGAAGCAATGGATATTCCGTCCATTACGACCAGCTGCAATTCGTTCGCCAGCAGTCTCGATCGTTCAGCGAGGCGGCTGCATTCGAGTTCACAACCCTCAACCTCGCCCTCCCCAGTTCCCAGCCGCAGGCGATCCATGGTGGCATCGTCTCGGCGAACTACTTCCAGCTTCTCGGGGTCAAGCCTGAGATTGGAACGTTCTTCGAACCAAACGCAAACGACCGCGCCTATGGTTCGATGGACGCCATTGTCCTCTCTGACGGCTTGTGGCGCGACCGGTTCAACGCAGACCCCTCGGTTGCCGGTCGCGTCGTTTCCATCAACAAGCACGCCTTCACCGTGATCGGCGTAGCGCCTCGCGACTTTGCCGGGATCTATGGCGGCCTCAGCGAAGAGGCCTGGGTGCCGCTCTCTGCCGGCCGCGACCTCTCAGCCGACGCTCCGGCGGATCCGCTCCTGCACGAAGGATTGCAGGTTGTCGTACGGATGCGTCCTGGCGTCAGCGACAAAACTGCGGAAGCGGAACTGCACACGCTCGCCCGCTCCTTTGCCCTTGCCCAGCACAACGATCAATACAACAGCTGGGATCTGAATCTCGATGATTCCTCTCACTTCCAGCGCGGCTTCTTCGGCGTCATTGGCGAACAGCTGCCGGTCCTCCTCGGCGCGTCATGCCTCCTGATGCTCCTGGTATGCATCAACATCGCGTCGCTCCTCGGTCAGCACGCAGCGCGTCGGCGTCGTGAAATTGCGATTCGCACTGCCCTTGGCGCGCGGCCAGGACGCATCGCACGCCAGGTTTTCGTTGAAACCAGCCTCCTCGCCATCACCGGCGCTGTCGCCGGATGGGCCGCCAGCATCGGAATCTCGCGCTCTGTTTACGCTTTGTTGCCGAACCTCGGCTTTTCCCTGGCCTTCAATCTGCACAGCGACTATCGCATCACGCTCTTCGTAGCCGCCGTGGCCATCGCCGTCACCCTGGTATGCGGGATGTATCCCATCCGCCAGTCACTGCGAGTCTCGCAGCGCGACGCATTGCACGAAGGCGCCACGTCCGTTGCTGGTGCCAGCAGCAAACGTTACGGCCAGCAGATTCTGCTCGGCGTCCAGCTCGGCATCTGCTTCATCGTTCTAGCCTGCTGCGGACTGCTGACGCGCACTGCGCTGAATATTTTCAACAAACCCGTAGGATTTGATCGCAATAACACCATCACTGCACTGATTGACCTCTCGCGCTCCGGCTACGACGACAACCGTGCACGTGTCTTCCTCACCAGCCTCCTCGATCATCTCCGCAGCTCGCAGGGAATCGCGTCCGCTACTGTTACTTCGCATCTGCCCATGGGCGACTGGGGCTCAGGTAATACTCGTGACTTCAGTATTCCCGGCCATGTACCGGCGAAAGGTGAGGATTCGCAGGTCGTCACCGATTTCGAGGGATCTGACTATTTCCGGACCGTTGGTATATCGCTGCAACAGGGTCGTGACTTCAGCGCTGCGGACAATGAAAATTCTCCAAAGGTCGCCATCATTAATTCCGTAATGGCGCAACGCTACTGGCCGAAAGGCAATGCGGTCGGCAGCACGATTGTTGTCGATAAGTTCCCGCGCCAGATAATTGGTGTCGCACCTGAGTTCGCGTATCACAGCCCCAACAACACCGATCACGATCCGCTCGTCTTTCTGCCCATGCTGCAGGGCAAGTCTGGATACGGATACGCAATCATTGCCGTCCATTCGCGCACTACCGCGACGGCATTGGCCGGCCAGCTTCGTCGCGCGGTTTCGGCGCTCGATCCGTTTCTTCCGGTGGAGCAGCTTCGCACTTTGGACGACGTGACGAGCCAGCAGTATCAGATTTCCCGTATTCCTGCGGAGTTGCTGGGCGTCTACGCGATTTGCAGCGTGCTCGTCGCCATGATGGGACTCTATGCTGTGATGGCATACTCCGTGATCGAGCGGAATCGCGAATTCGCTGTGCGCATGGCGCTGGGCTCCTCACGCAGCGGAATCTTCCGCCTTGTCCTTCAAGGGTCGGCAGGTGTGATTCTTATCGGCCTTCTCATAGGTGGCGCGGGCTCCATTGCAGGCGTCCGCCTGTTGCGCTCGATGCTCTTCAACGTTGCTCCCTTTGACCCCATCAGCTTTTCACTTGCGGCAATTGCGCTGGTCATGACGGTTCTGCTTGCCGGCATCGCGCCCGCGCGCCGCGCAGCCAGCATTGAACCGATGCAGGCGTTGCGAACCGAGTAGTAACTGAGATCGATTAAGACCAAACAGCCCTGGAGCTGAGCCGCAATGAAACAGGCCCTGACCAATCTATTGCAGGATCTTCGCTACGCGCTTCGCCAGTTGCGCAAGTCGCCGGGGTTCACCCTGACGGCTGTGATCACGCTGGCGCTCGGGATCGGCGCGAACACGGCGATCTTCACGCTGGTTCAGGGAATACTGCTGCAACGCCTTCCCGTTGCCGATCCCGCCCGGCTCTTCCGCATTGGTGACACTGATAATTGCTGCGTCAATGGCGGCTTCGTCAGCGAAAACGGCGACTTCGATATCTACTCCTACGATCTGTTTCTGCACCTCAAGAAGTCCGCGCCAGAGTTTGAGCAGCTCTCGGCTGTGCAGGCGGGCAGTTGGCAGTGGAGCGTGCGGAGAGGCAACACTCTGTCGAAGGAATTGCGCGGCGAATTCGTTACCGGGAATTTCTTTTCAATGTTCGGTGTCGGACCTTACATGGGCCGGGTGTTCACCGAGTCAGATGATACGCCGTCGTCCTCACCTGTCGTAGTCCTTAGCTACCGTACGTGGGAGACGGAGTTTGCCGGCGATCCCTGGATCGTGGGCTCCACGGTCTCCATCCAGACAAAACCATTCACGGTAATTGGGATTGCTCCTCCCGGCTTTTTTGGCGACCGCGTGACCGATGTGCCGGCCGATTTCTGGATGCCAGTGAATATGGAGCCCTACGCGCGAGGCAACAGCTCTATCCTCACTCACCAGGACTCGAACTGGCTCTACGCGATCGGACGCGTGCGAGCGGGTACGAACATTGGCGCCGTGCAGGCAAGGCTCTCGCAGGCTCTTCGCGGCTGGTTGGCTACGCGTCCTATTTACACCGATAACGGCGGATCGACGGTGATTCCTAAGCAGCACGTCGTGATCGTGCCTGGGGGAGGCGGAATTCAGAACCTGCAGCAGGGGGCCGGGCTCGGGCTTAAGCTGCTGATGGTTCTCTCGTCGTTCGTCCTGCTAATCGCGTGCGCTAACATCGCAAATCTTCTTCTAGCCCGTGGCACCGCACGCCGCGCAGACATCGCAGTGCGCATGGCCATGGGAGCTGGCCGCAGCCGCGTCATTCGCCAGATCATTACGGAGAGCGTGCTTCTGAGCTGTATCGGCGGCATCGCCGGCCTCATGGTCGCCTACGCGAGCACGCGCGTTATTCTGACCGCAGCATTTCCTGATGCGCGCAATATGCCGGTGAATGCGAGCCCCTCGTGGTTCGTGCTTGGCTTTGCATTTCTGGTTTCGCTCATTACCGGAGTTCTGTTCGGGCTCGCTCCTGCATGGCTCTCCTCGCACGCGCAGCCAGCCGAGGTGCTCCGCGGCTCAAATCGTTCCGTTCGCGACCGCGCTTCTTTTCCTCAGATGGCGCTCGTCATTATTCAGGCAGCGATGTCACTCGTGCTGATTGCCGGGGCAATCCTGCTTACGCGATCGCTCACGAACCTCGAACATCAAGATTTCGGAATCGCTACCAACAACCGCTATGTGCTGCACTTCGATCCCTCTGGCGCTGGTTACACCGCCGAACGCGCTCCGGCTCTCTATCGGCAACTCGAAGAGCGGTTCACTGCTTTACCCGGCGTCACCAACATCGGCATGGCGCTATATAGCCCGCTGGAGGGCGATAACTGGGGTGAGTGCGTGATTCAGCAGGGTCACCCGGCGCCTGGTCCCAATGACCGATGCGGTTCGACATGGGATCGCGTCAGCCCTGGTTTTCTTGCGTCAATGGGAGTACCCATCGTTCGCGGCCGCGATCTCTCCAACCGCGACACGTCAACGTCGCCTTTTGTGGCTGTCGTGAACGAGACATTCGTCAAGAAGTTTTATCCCAAGCAGGATCCGATCGGGCAGCACTTCGGCATTGACCTTCCGCAATACTCTGCAACGTTTGAGATTGCCGGCGTCTTCCGCGACTTCAAGATGAACAATCCGCGCGACCCGGTGCGGCCAGTGTTTCTTCGTCCTCTTGCGCAGGTCTATACCGGCTATAAGGAACCTCCGTTGATCACAGGCGAGACGCAATCGGTGCTGATCAATTCGATGGTGATCAACTTCAGAAGTCCTCAGCCCAATGCGGAGGAGCTGATTCGCCGCACGCTGGCGAGCGTCGATCCTAATTTGACCATCATGAATCTGCGTTCGTTGGATGCGCAGGTTGCAGGCAATTTCAACCAGGATCGTCTCATTGCCCGGCTTACCAGCCTGTTTGGGATTCTGGCACTTGTCATCGCCTCGGTCGGGCTCTACGGCGTGATGTCTTATTTTGTTGCGCGCCGGACCGGGGAGATCGGAATTCGTATGGCGCTAGGCGCGACGCGGAGCAGTGTCATATCGATGGTGTTCCGCAGCGCGCTGTTCCAGGTCGTGCTTGGATTCGCGATCGGTATCCCTGCAGCTTTGTTTGCGGGACATCTGATGGCGAGCCAGCTTTACGGAGTGGGCGCGTACGATCCGGTTTCGCTGATCGAAGCGACTCTCGTGCTGGCGTTCTGTGCGGCTATCGCGGTGTTTGTTCCGGCGCGCCGAGCCTCAACCATCGAACCCATGCGCGCCCTGAGAATCGAGTAGGAGAAGTCGAGATGAATTCGCTGCTGCAGGATCTTCGTTATGCGCTGCGCCAGTTGCGCAAGTCGCCCGGCTTCACCCTTACGGTGATTCTCACGCTCGCCCTTGGCATCGGCGCAAATGCCGCGGTCTTCACGATGTTCGACCAGGTGCTCCTCCGCATGCTCCCGGTGCAGACGCCGCAGTATCTTGTGCGCTTCCAGTGGACAGGTGGATTTTCGGGCTCGATGAGCAGCTTCGGAGGCGATTCGGACAACTACTTCTCCTATCCTGCCTACAAAGAGCTGCGCGACCGCAACCAGGTGTTCGATGGCGTGCTTGCGGCTGACAAGACCTCAGTTGGCGTCTCTTGGCATAACCAGGCGGAAAACGATGAAGCTGAAGTTGTCAGCGGCAATTACTTCCAGGTTCTCGGCCTGCAACCCGCTCTCGGGAGGCTCTTCACTCAGCAGGACGACACCCAGAAGAATGCCAACCCCGTCACGGTTATCAGCTATAACTTCTGGCGCACGCATCTTGGTGCTGCACGCGACGTAGTCGGCCAGACGATTCTCATCAACGGGCACTCCTTCACCATCCTTGGAGTCGCGCCCGCGAATTTCGACTCCGCCATCGGAGGCTACAAGCCCGATCTCTTCGTGCCGGTCAGCATGGTTGCGGTTGCCATTCCATGGCGCGAGCAACTCGATGATCTCAACAACCATCAGGCCGCGTTCCTTACTCTCGTTGCACGTTTGAAGCCCGGTTTGACGCGTCCGGCAGCCGAGGCCAGTCTCTCCCCTCTGTGGCACTCTCTGCGTGCCTATGAGCTGACCCTCTACAAAAACCATTCGGAACGATTCAAGCACAACTTCCTCGACACGTCGCGGCTTAAGGTCATCGACGACTCGCGCGGCTTCAACCCCGACCGCCTGAATCTTCAGAAGCCTCTCGCCATCCTGATGAGCATGGCCGGTCTACTCGTTCTGCTCTGCGCAGTGAATGTCGCTACTCTTCTGCTGTTGCGTGCTGCGAATCGCGCACGCGAAATGTCCATGCGCTACGCCCTTGGCGCTCGTCGAGGCCGCATCATCTCGCAACTCATGATTGAAGGCAGTCTTCTCGGACTCATCGGCTCGGTTGCGGGCCTCTTTCTTGCTCCAATCGTTGCGCGCCTTCTGGTTCGCATCATCACCAACTCCGACCCCGGCGCCGAGCCTTACTCGGCCTCCGTTGATACGCGCGTGCTTCTCTTCACGCTCGGAATCTCTCTGTTGGCCACGCTCTTCTTCAGCGTTGCTCCCGTCTTTCACTTCCTGAAGCCCGATCTGACCAACTCCCTCCGCCAGAACACCGGCACCCTCTCGAAAGATTCGCAGCGCTTCCGCAAGCTCGCGGTCGGCGCGCAAATTGCGCTCAGCGTTATGCTCCTCGGCGGCGCCGGACTCTTCGTTCGCACCCTCAACAATCTTCGCAATGAGCAGGTCGGCTTCAGAACTGACAATCTCATCCAGTTCGGACTCAGCCCCAGCGACTCTGGATACGGCGAAGAGCGGTCAGTAGAAATCATCAATAGCTCCATCGCCGCTCTCAGCCAGATACCCGGCGTGACCGCTGTCGCCGGAAATAATGACCCCGAACTGGTAGGCGACACTGAAACTTCCAACTACTCGATCCAAGGCTACAAGCCGGCAGAAGACGAGAAGATGAACTTCGAAGAGCCGCGCATCACCTCCGGTTACTTCGCTACCATTGCGCAGCCCATTCTGGCAGGTCGCGAGTTCACGCCAGCCGACACCATGGGACAGCCCAATGTTGCCGTAGTGAATCTCGCCTTCGTCAAGCGGTTCTTCGGCACTCCTCAGAACGCCATTGGCCGACAGGTCGCTGAGGGCGGAGGCACCAACATCAAGTACGACATCACCATCGTTGGCGTCGTCGGCGATACCAAGCACACAGATCTCCGCACCAAGCTCGGGCCCGCGATCTACAAGCCCTACCTGCAGCAGAAACATCCGACCGGGCTCATGATCTATCTGCGCACTGCCCGGCCACCGGAGACCATTGAACCCGCAATCCGCCAGACCATGCGCCAGCTCGACTCCACGCTCGTGGTCAATGACCTGCGCACGATGCAAGACCAGATCGATCACAGTACCTCGGAGGAACGCGCTCTCGCTTTCCTCGCCATCGGCTTCGCTTCGCTCGCTCTGATTCTTGCCGCCGTGGGCCTTTATGGCGTTCTTGCGTACTCCACGGAACAGCGCACACGCGAGATCGGGGTTCGCCTCGCGCTCGGCTCGCCTCGGTCGGTCATCGTCATGCTCGTCGTGCGCGAGATGGCTCTGATCGCGGGCATTGCCGCGGCCATCGCGCTTCCCGCAGTCGTCGGACTGGCCCGGCTCTTTCAGTCGCAGCTATTCGGAGTCACAACCTTCGACCCCCTCACCCTATTCGCCGCCGTCCTTCTTACAGTCCTCATGCTCTCCATTGCAGCAGCAATGCCGGCTCGCCGCGCCGCTGCCGTCGAACCCATGCAGGCACTGAGAACGGAATAACAAATCTGTCGGTCTTGAGATCGGAGTAAAAAACAACATGATTGATCTGAAAAACGTTGAACGCAGTTATAAGACCGGCCACACCGAAACCTGGGTGCTGCGCCGCATCAATCTGACCATTCGTGAGGGCGAGTTTGTCACCATCATGGGCCCCTCCGGAGCAGGGAAGTCCTCGCTCCTGAATGTGCTGGCCCTCCTCGATGACAGCTGGACCGGCGAGTACTGGTTCGGTTCCACGCCCGTGCACTCACTCAACCGCAAGCAGCGTGCCGACCTCGCGCGCCAGCGTATCGGCATGGTCTTCCAGAGCTACCATCTGCTCGACGATCTCACCGTGGCTGAAAACATCGATCTGCCCCTGTCGTACAAAAACCTGCCTTCCAAGGATCGCGGCGGCATGGTAGCCGACATTCTCGATCGCTTTCAGATCGTGGCGAAGAAAGATCTCTTCCCCAATCAGCTTTCGGGCGGGCAGCAGCAACTCGTCGGCATCGCGCGCGCAGTTGTTCACGCGCCATCTCTGCTTCTTGCTGACGAGCCCACCGGCAATCTGCATTCCACGCAGGCTCGCGAAATCATGGACCTCTTTGTCGCACTCAACAAGGCTGGCACCACCATCATTCAGGTCACGCACTCCGAAGAAAACGCCCGCTATTCGAAACGAATCATTGAACTGCGCGACGGATGGATGACGCGCGACGAAGCCCCGCAGCCTCTCTCCTCGGAGGTCGCTGCACAGTGAAGAACCCACAGGTGAAGGCATTGATCCAGACCCCGGTTACACCTATGCGCACTCGACTCATCGCAGGAGCGGCCATTGTGCTGCTCAATTTCAACATGGCCATGGCCCAGGAGCCGGTCCCACCGGCCCAGCAGCCTCCTGCTCAGGAACAACAAGCGCCTGTCCCGCAGCCTGCCCAGAGTCCGAGTACGCCGACCCAGCAGGAAACTGCTCCGCAGCAGCAAGCTGTGCCTGCAACTGCGACCGGAACCTTGCAGACGGGCCCGCAAGTCCCGTTCAGCGCGATGCTGCACAAGTCATACAACCCGTTTGACGCATATCGCGGACAAGTAGTCCCTCCGCCGAGCCTTGCCAACTCGCCGCGACTTGGTTCGCTCATCCGTGACGGCAAGCTCTACCTGTCTCTGAAAGATGCGATCGATCTGGCGCTCGAAAACAACCTTGATCTTGTTATCGCGCGATACAACATGCCAATCGCTCAGATGGACATTCTCCGCACTGAGGCAGGCGGATTCGTCCGCGGCGTTAACACAGGCGTGGTCTCAGGGACCCCTGGCGGTGCGGCTACGGGCGCAGGCTCCGGTAGCGGTGCAGGCGGTACAAGTACAGGGGCTGGCGGCGCAGGCGCTGGTGCGGGCGGGATCGTCCAGTCTACGTTCGGAACCGGAACCAACGTCTCCAGCTATGATCCATTCATCCAGGCTAAGGTCTACAACGACCACACCTCACAACTCCTCCCGAACCAGGTCTTATTAGGTGTTCCCGTATACAGGCTGAATGAGAACCTTGCAAACATTAGCTTTCAGGAGTCGTTTCCAACCGGTACTTACTTTGAAGCCGACTTCAATAACAATCGCCAGACTTCAAACAGCCCAAACAATACTCTGAATCCACAGCTCTACTCGAACACCGTGTTCTACGTGGGACAGCACCTGCTTGCTGGATTTGGCCTGGGGCCAAACCTTCGTTATCTGCACATCGCAAAGACCGACCAGAAGATCTCCGATATCGCTTTCAGGGCTCAGATCATTTCCACCGTGTCCCAGATATGCAATATCTACTGGGATCTTGTAAATGCGTACGACACAGAGAAGGTGGGGGAACGCTCCGTTGCCTTCGCCACTGAGACGCTCAATACATCCCGAAAGCAGCTTGAACTCCAGGCAATTCCGGAGATGGATGTGCTGAAGGCTGAGAGCGAAGTTGCGACACGTCAGCAGGACCTTACTGTGGCCCGCACGAATCTCGAGCTCCAGGAACTTTACATGAAGAACGCCATCACTCGTTCTTTCGACGATCCGGTACTGCAGGAGATGTCGGTAGTTCCCACAGATCATTTGGCTGCGCAACTTGAATCGGATACTGAGCCGGTGCAGCAGGCGATCGCGGATGCCCTCAAAAACAGGTGGGAGATCCAGCAGAACGCTCTTGACCTGAGTAACCGTGAACTGACCCGCAAGACTGCTCGCAATGCACTGTTGCCGCAGCTCGATCTTTACGGGTTCTACTCCGGCACAGGCTACGGCGGAACTCCGACGCCGGGCTTTCCCGGCACCATCACCGCTCCAGCGGGATTTGGCGGCACGATACAGAACGCGCTGAATAACTCATCGCCCGAGTACCAGGTCGGTTTCAATCTTTCAATGCCACTGCGCAATCGGCAGGCCAAAGCTGATCAATACCGTACCGAACTCGAGTACAGACAATCGCAGGTATACGCTGAACAGCTGAAGAAAAACATCGTCATTGAGGTTCGCAATGCCCGCTATTCCGTGGAGCAGGGCGCTAGCCGAGTGGCGGCTGCAAGGCAGGCACGCGACCTTGCCCAGCGCACTCTCGATATCATGCAGAAAGAGCAAAAGCTCGGCGCGGGCTCCAACCAGCAGACCCTTACATCAGAGCATGATCTTTCTGTGGCAGAATCAGCGCTGGTTACGGCGCAAACCGCATACGAAAAAGCCCGAATTTCGCTGAAGCAGGCCACCGGCTCGGTGCTCGAGTCCTACGGAATTTCAATCGCAGACGCAAAATCCGGTGTCGTGGAGGCGGACAACCATTAAATGCCAGAACCTCGCAAGAAAGACAGAATTCGGGTTTTAGTTGCCGATGATCAACCCCATATTCTTGAAGCCGTAGAGCTTTTGCTCGAGCCGCAGGGCATTCACGTAGAATGCGTCCGCTCGCCTCAACTGCTGTTGGAGGCATTGGGACAGAGCGATTACGACGTTCTTCTCATCGACCTGAACTACACCCGCGACACCACCTCCGGGCAGGAGGGTCTCGACCTCCTCGCGCGCCTGCAGGAGATCGACCCCCGCCTTCCAGTGATCGTGATGACGGCGTGGGGCAATATCGATCTCGCTGTCGAAAGCATCAAGCGCGGCGCACGCGATTTCATTCAGAAACCCTGGGAAAACGAACGCCTCATCTCCCTCATTCGCGTGCACGCCGAGTTGCACCAGGCGCTCCGGCGCGCGCGTCAACTCGAATTGGAAAATCGGCTCTTGCGTGCCGAAGGCATGCCCGACTTCGTCGCCGCTGCGCCATCGATGCAGCCTGTCCTCGAACTCATCAGCCAAGTCGGCCCGTCTGATGCCAACGTCCTCATCACCGGCGAACACGGTACCGGCAAGGAAATCGTCTCCAAGCTCCTTCATGCAGCTTCGCCTCGAGCGCGGATGCCCCTCGTGGCCGTCAATGCGGGCGGGCTCCCTGAAGGCACCTTCGAGAGCGAGATATTCGGCCACGTCAAGGGCGCCTTTACGGATGCTCGCGCCGATCGCGTAGGCCGCTTTGAACTCGCCAACGGAGGGACCCTCTTCCTGGACGAAATAGCCAACGTGCCGCTCCGCCAGCAGGCCAAGCTTCTGCGCGTGCTCGAAACCGGTGAGTTGGAGCGCGTCGGCTCTTCGCAGACTCGCCGTGTCGATGTCCGCGTGCTTTCGGCCACCAACGCCAATCTTCCTGAAGAATCAAAGGCCGGGAACTTCCGCGAGGACCTGCTCTTCCGGATCAACACCGTCGAGATTCACCTGCCTGCTTTGCGCGAACGCCGCGAGGATATTCCTCTGCTCGCAATGCATTTTCTCGGCAAAAACCGCTCGCGCTATCGCAAGCAGGTAACCGGATTCTCTCCAGCTGCATTGCAGCAGATGCTGCAATACCCCTGGCCGGGCAATGTCCGCGAACTTGAGCATACGGTCGAGCGCGCCGTGCTTCTCTGCCGCGGCGAAGAGATTGAGCCTGCCAACCTCGCCATCGCCACTGCAAAATCCTCAGCGCCGAATTTTGAGAACATGAGCATTGACGAGGTCGAGGCCCTGCTCATACGCAAAGTCCTCCGCCGATGCGATGGAAACATTTCGCAGGCTGCTGAAGCTCTTGGCTTGAGCCGCGCCGCGCTGTATCGTCGTATCGAAAAATATGGCCTATGATAAGCGCGCGCGGAAACGCAACCCCTCGGCTGTCCGCCGGGCGTGGCTCTTTTGCTTTCTGCTCTCGCTTCCCACTTTCCTCTTTGCCGGGATCCTGCTTTGGCAGCAGCAAGTCACCACCGCTCCCGCGCTGTTACTGCTGTTCTGTTTGCTCATCTATCTGCTGCTGATCGCTGCATCTCTGGTGGAAGGCGTGATGCGCCCCCTGCAGACGCTCTCCAACGTCGTCTCCTCTCTGCGCGAAGGCGATTATTCCTTTCGCGCGCGCGGTGCCGGTACTCCTGATGCCTATGGAGAACTAGCCGGGGAGATCAACTCCCTGGCTGATCTCTTGCAAAAGCAGCGAGTCCGATCCCTTGAAGCCACGGCACTTCTTGCACGCATTCTCGAGGTAATGCATGCGCCCATCTTTGCGTTCGATCGCGACAATCTGTTGCAGCTTGTAAACAACGCCGGCGCGCAGCTTCTGGGGCGTCCCCTGGCGCGATGCTTCGGCCACAGTGCGCACGAGTTGGGGCTCGATAGCCTGCTCGCTTCTGCCGACCAGTCGATCCATTCGCTCGGAGCCAAGCCATCACGCTGGCTTTTGCGTAAGGCGCTCTTCCGGCAGGAAGGCGCGCCTCACACCCTGCTCTTGCTTGCCGACGTCAGCCAGCCTTTGCAGGAAGAGGAGCAAATTGCCTGGAAGCGGCTCATCCGAGTACTCGGCCACGAACTGTCAAATTCGCTCGCTCCCATCAAGTCCATCGCCGGCAGTCTTCTTGCACGGGCTGAGACCATCTCCACCGACGAGGCTACAGTTCGCGACTTCCGCCGGGGGCTGGGTGTTGTCGAAAGCCGCGCCGACGCTCTGCATCGCTTCGTGCAGTCCTATCGGCTTCTCGCGCAACTCCCGCCTCCGCATGTCAAGCCGATTCAAGCTGGCCCGCTGCTGGAGCGAGTCGCACTACTCGAGCAGCGTGTGCCAGTCCAGATGGATGCGGGACCGCCCGTCACGCTCAACGCCGACCCCGATCAGCTGGAGCAGATGTTCATCAACCTGTTAACGAATGCGGTCGATGCATCGCTGTCGAACGGCGCCAAGCCCGTGCGCATTGGCTGGCGTGTCGCAGAGGCGGACCTCGTCGTCGGCATTGAAGACAGCGGTATGGGAATCGCCAACAGCGAGAACCTCTTCGTTCCGTTCTATACCACCAAGCCAAAGGGAAGTGGCGTAGGTCTTGCCCTCGCACAGCAAATCGCGCGTGCGCATGGCGGCGAAATCCGCTTGGTGAATCGCGAAGATGCCCCCGGCGCAAGGGCCATCATTCATCTGCCATTGCCCTAGCGCTTAGCCCGCAGCCTGGGAGATCGACACTACATTCGGCTTGATTTCCGTGGCAACGACGCGATTGCGTCCATTGTTCTTCGCGCGGTACAGTGCAGCGTCGGCAATCTGGATCATCTCTTCGTAGTTGGTTGGGAACCCTGCCGCGACTCCAAAGCTCGCCGTCACGCAGAATTTCCTCTCCCCTTCGCCGATAACCGAATTCTCGAGAATCTTGCGCAGATGCTCCGCGCGGTCGCGCGCCGCTTCCATCGTCGACCCCGGCAGTATAAGCAGGAACTCTTCACCGCCGTAGCGTCCCACCCAGTCATAGCTCCGTACCGCTCGCTGGAAGATCGCGCCCGTTTCGCGAAGCGTCATGTCTCCGCAGACGTGACCCATTGCATCGTTGATGTGCTTGAAGTGGTCGAGATCGGCAAGGATAACCGCCATCGGGCTTCCGTCGCGCATCGACCGGTCAACCTCTGTACGTAGTCGCTCGACAATGATGCGATGATTCCACAATCCTGTCAGCCCATCGTGTTCCGCGAAGTGCCGCATCTGTTCGCGTGTCCGCACCAGTTCGGTCTTTTCTTTCTCCAGATCCTTCGTGCGATCTTTGACCGCCTCTTCAAGCTGTCGCTTCTGTCGCATCAGCTGGCCCACGCGGCGACGCCAAGCCCAGATCATCAGCACGATGCAGAGCGCACCCAATCCACGCTGAAGATAAACGTTCTGCCACCAAAGCGGAACGATCTTGAACGAAAAAGAGGCGCGCGGAGAAACCGAGCTGCCCGCTGCGTTCACCGCTTCAACCTCAAAGCGATAGTTCCCTGGCATCAAGTGCCGGAAATGCACAGTCAGCTCCCGGGTGTTTTCCCACGCTGAATCCTGTTCCCCCACCAGCCGATAGCGAATACCGATATCCTGCGTGTCCTTGAACGACAATAAGGCCATCGAAATCGTCAGCGGTGCATTCGAATTCCATTTCACCGATCCGCTATCAGCTACGTCGGTCAATCCGAACGAAACCTGCGAAATCACCGGCGGCGGCGGCGATCCGGCCAGTGCGTTTTCGGGAGTGATAAGGTGACTCAGGCCCGCCGAGGTGCCGATCCACATGCTTCCGTCACGATCTTCAGAGATCGCGAAGCTGTCCGTGTCGTTCCAGATGAGTCCGTCATCTTGCGTGAAGCTGCGCCATACCTGCCCGTCGTAGACTGTCACGCCTGCATCTTCGCCAACCCAAAGGCGTCCGCGATGATCGACCATCAGCGACACGATTCCTTCTGACATCAGCGGTGGGCGGCCGATTGGGCCAGCTTCGACCACCTTGAACCCATTCACCCGCAACTTCATCAGGTCCTGTGTCGGTCCGGCAATCCACAGATTGCCTTTCGGGTCGGCCGCGATCAGATCGGGCTTTATCTTGAAGACTCCAGCATCAACTGGATGCCAGCCGATGGAATCAAACGCGAATATCCCCTGGTCCGAAGTGGCCCACAACACACCCTTCGAATCTTTGCTCATGCTCGTGAAGCGGAGCCCCGCCTTCGGGAATACCGCTGACACTACCGCTTCCGGTTTTGCCTTCGGATCGGCAGGATTGATCGAATACATTCCCGACACGGTGGCAATCCACATGCGCTCGGGACTGTCAGTCAACAATCCATAAACGGCTGGTATCTTCACCTGCCTGGCGGCGACAGTTTTCGGATCGATGCGCGTCAGGCTGCCTGCCATGCTGCCAACCCAGATTCCACCGTCCGCAGCTATCTCCAGGGATCCTGCACGAGTAATTGGTGACTCCGCAGAACGCCAGACCTTCGGCGCATTCGCCCCGGCTGGGATCCAGCTCAGCCCGGTTTCAGTGCCGATCCAGAGTCGGCCCTGTTGATCGCGAACCGAAGCCCACACCAGGTTGTCCGGCAGGCCATCCGCCTGTGTATAAGCCTCCCAGCGGTCCTCTCCTACCCATCGCTCCAGCCCATGACCGACAACACCCATCCAGATCGAGCCTTCGCGATCGACAAACAGTCCCTGCACCTCAAAAGGCGAGAGGCCATTGTGTTCTGTTACGAACCGCCAGTGATCGTGCTCCCACAGCGCGATCTCCGAACCCTGTGCGGTCAGTATTCTCCCCTGCGAGTCTTCTGCCAGCAGAGGATAAGGCTGCGCGCCCGGCTTCCCAGGCAGGTCCCTCATTTCTGCGCGGCTTCCATCCGCCGCCAGCTCCACAATGTGCTGATTGCTGCGCAGCCAGATGTGGCCATCACGAGCCACCATCATTGTCAGCCACTGCTCTTCAGGCAGGCCGAGGGCGCTGCGCATCTGGACCGTGTGGCCGTCCTTTAGTCTGCAGAGATCCTTATCGCATCCATACCAGAGCGATCCGTCCGGGCCATACAGAACGCTCCATATAAATGCGCCCTGCAGGTTCAAGGTCTCCGCGACCCAATGATCGGTTGCGCTCTTGTGCAGTCTTACTCCGCGACTGCTGGAAACCGTCACGACCTCATCCGGTTTTCTCGAAGCAAATGTTGTTCCCGTCGGATGTGTAAACTCGTTCAGCGCAAGAGGAAGCGGTAGGGGGGTGAAGTTGCCGTCCTTGCGTTCGAAGTAGATCCCCGCCGAGGTCCCAACCCACAATGTGCCGTCGGGCCCTACATAGAGAGTGTCGATGATGCGATCCGGGATCCCCTGGCTCTGTCCAAATCGCTGAAACTGGCTGCCATCGTAGCGGTACAGCCCGTTCTGGGTTCCTACCCAGAGATACCCCGTGCGATCCTGCTGAATCGCCGTAATGTTAAGGTTCCCAAGCCCTTGCGTGTATTCGCGGAAACTGTATCGCTGCGCAGCCGCAGTCAGACTGCAGATGCCGAGCATCGCCGCCCAAGCGGCGAGCCCGGCAAGATGCCTGACCGAATTGGGTCTTCGACTCTGCAACATTTGATCTTTCGCGACGGTTAACACAGCGCTGGCGGACGTCGCCCCGGGAACATTTCGACCCTTCCGACGCCGGAATCTCCGACCAAATCCCATGCGCGAGACCTCGCGACTTCAGTAACCCAAGGATAGCGGCATGTCTCCGCCCGGGACATGCCACTTTTGTTCTAAGTTGTTGGTAGAAAAAGGTGCAGAGGTAATCCGGGGTACGTTACTCAGGTTTCGCCCTGGGTTGAGTTCGGACAGCACTCGCTATCTGTATGATTTCACCCGTGATGTCACTCAGTCAGTCGCAGACCAGCTCAGACTCAGGAAACGCACTCGGAGCGGCATCGTCATCTGTCGAGGCTGGCTGTTCGGCAAAAAAAGCGTTCACCCGATCCAGCACTTCCGCCCCGGACTTCGCGGAATAAATCGCCTTCCGCAGCTTCGCCCCTCCGGTCACGCCATGCGTGAACCAGGTCGCGAACTGCTTCATCTTTCCCGCCGTTTCCCCTATACGCCCATCGCGCGGCAGCTCTCTCGTCGCCTCCGCCTCAGCCAGCAGCATTTCGAAGTACGCCCGAATCATATGATGACGGTCGGAGAAGGTCGGCTGATCATACCTGCCCGTCGCCGTGTACTGAGCGATCTGCCTGAAGATCCACGGGTTAGCCGCTGCCGCCCGCCCGATCATGACCGCGTCACAGCCCGTTTGCGCAACCATGGAGGCCGCATCTTCCGGCGTCCGGACGTCCCCGTTCCCAACAACAGGAATCCGAACAGCCTGTTTCACCGCACTGATCCACTCCCAGCGTGCCTGTCCGCTGTATCCCTGCTCCCGCGTTCGGGCATGGAGCGCAACTGCATTCAGCCCTTCCGCCTCCGCCATCCTCGCCAAATCCACACATACGACCTGCGCGTCATTCCAGCCCAGCCGGAACTTCACGGTGAAGGGAATCGTGACCGCTTTCCGGACCGCCCGAAAGATCTCTCCGATCTTCGGCAGATCTCGCAACAATCCCGAACCGCCATTGCAGCCCACCACCCGCTTGGCTGGGCAGCCTAGATTCAAATCGACCGTGTCAAAACCTGTGTCCTGAACGATGCGCGCAGCTTCCGCCAGCGTCTCCGCGTTCGATCCGAACAGTTGCGCGCCGATTGGGTGTTCATCGTCGTAGAACGTCAGATAGCGCCGGCGCTTCGACTCCCGCATCCTCGATAGCCCGTCTGCCGACGTGAACTCCGTCATCAGCAGCCCGCATCCCGACTGTCGGTTTGTCACGTCCTCTTCAACCGCGGCTATTTCCTGATCTCTGGCCTCTGTTCCCTGATCTCTGTTTTCAGGTCTCTGATCTCTGGAGAACACGCTCGCATGGCGAATGAACCGCCGAAACACCGTGTCCGTCACGCCGGCCATGGGCGCCAGCACGGTCGCGGGAGCCACGAGCACTGGTCCGACACGCATCTCGGCAGGCACACGGACCCCTTCGGGCATAGTGTGCTCGATGGGATTATCCCAGTTCTTCTTTACCGTGAATCCCTTGCCAGCCATTCGATCAGGTTCCCTGAATTCTGCAGTCTCTCTAAACGAACTTGGGCCTCCGCCGTGGCGGAGGCCCGATCTCTCTGCCGCTGCTCACGCGGAGGCTTACTTCTGCTCTCCGGCTTTGGCGTACTTGCGGCGGAACCGCTCTACGCGTCCTGCCGTGTCCACCAGGCGCTGCTTGCCGGTGAAAAACGGATGGCAGTTCGAGCAAATTTCCACGTGGATGTCGCCCTTGTGGGTCGACCGGGTCTCAAAATTGTTTCCGCAAGCGCAAACTACCCGAACGCTCGCGTAATTGGGGTGGATTTTTTCCTTGGGCATCTAAAAGCGGACCTTTCCTGCAATCTACCTTACCTATTGTATTGGGATTCAGCAGGCAGTGCAAACGATTCAGGCCGCGACAGATGGGTCTTCGGCTGGCTTCACTCCCGGGGGCATCTCCTTCGGCGTCAATAGCGGCCAGCCCTTTCGCAGGACAAACTCCAGCCAGGCGCCTGCGACCTGCGAGGTCAGCACGGCAGCCACCACTAGCGTTGTATAGAACTGCGAGCTGATGATTCCCGCGTCATAAGCCACGCTGGCCAGCACAATTCCCGGTCCGCCTCGTGCATTCGTGGTAACCGCCAGGTTCAGCAAATCCAGACCGCGGAATCCCGCGAACCGACCGGCCAGGGACACCGATGCGATCTTGACCGCGCACGTCCCCAGGATGAACGCCGCCATCATCTTCAGCGACACGCCCCGCGCCAGGTCGAGCTTCAGGCCGACGATCGCAAAGTACACCGGCACGAAGACAGCGAACGCCACCTTGCCGATCGAATCCAGCGCATCGGCAAATAGCCTGCGCTTTTTGTGGACCACTGCAAACCCTGCCAGGAAGGCCGCAAACACAACACTGACGTCCAGAGCTCCGGCCAACGCGCAGTAAGCCAGCAACACCGCAATCGCATACCCCACCGGGCTGCTCTTGGCCAGGATATTGAACTCGGATTTATTGATCCTCTTAACGATGCGCGGCACAAGCGTGAGTCCCAGCGCAAAGAAGGCGACCGTAAGCCCGAGGTGCATCGTCATCTTTTTCGGATCGAGGGCCTGTTTCCCGGCTGCGGCAGTTGCCATCGCCAGAGCCAGCCACAACACGATATCTTCAAGCACTGCAACGCCGAGAACCAGGCGTGCGAAGCGCGTGTGAAGAATCTTCAAATCGCTGAAGATCTTGGAGACCACCGGAACCGACGTCACCGCCACGCCCACGGCGAGAATGATGACCATCGAGAGCCGATTGCCGTTAGGCCCTTCCAGCGAAGGCCGGATCAACATGGGAGCGAAGATCAGTCCCAGGACAAACGGAATTCCCGTTCCCACCACGGTCAGCCAGCCCACTTCGCGGCGTTCCTCGCGGGTGAAGAGCTGCTGGGTCTCCGCGCCGCTGAGAAACATGAGCAGCAGCAATCCAAGCCAATAGATGAACTCCAGAACGTCGCTCTTGTGCAGCGCAGAGTGCGTAAGTCCTGCCACTGCAGGAAAACGGCCCAGCAGCGCTGGCCCTAATACCACTCCGGCCAGAATCTCGCCAATCACCTTCGGTTGGCGCATCTTCACGAACAAGGCGCCAAGAAGTTGCGCAAGGCCGATCAGCAATAAAAGGACAAACAGGACCGAAGTCAGAGAGGAAGTTGACAAGGAGTTGGCACCTTATTTGTGAGATGCACAGAATCTCAGATTCTACTGCCCTCTGCTCTGAAAGTTGCAGTTTTTCCCCCGATTTTGCCCTGTCGGGAGCCTGCCCCGGCATTCTCGCGATTTGCATCGCTACTTTCTCCGCCAGACAACGGGTACCTGGGTCCCTGCCTCCAAGTGCACGGCACGAATGAACGCAAATTTATTAGAGGTAAAACCATGGGACTTCTTACACCCAACGACTTCCAGAGCCTTCGCGAACTCTATACTGCCCAGCTTCGTTATCTCTTATCTACCGAGAACCAGATCGTCGATGGACTCCCGAAGATGATTGACCACGCAGAAGAGCCCCAGCTCAAGCAGGCCTTCCAGTCGCATCTACAGGAAACAAAGGTACATGTGCAACGAGTCCAGCGTCTTCTGACCGACATAAAGGGCGACGATGACGACAAGAAGGACCCGATCCTGACCGCAATCGTCGGCTCCGGCGAAAACATCACCAAAGAGACCGATCCAGGCTCAGTTCGCGATGCCGGCCTGATCGCCACCGCCCAGAAAGTCGAACACTACGAGATCGCATCCTACGGCAGCGCCCGCGACTGGGCAGAGACCCTGGGCCTTACCGAACACGCGCAGATCCTTCAGCAGACCCTCGACGAAGAGAAGCATGCCGACCGCCTGCTCACTGAAATTTCGCACAAAGCCAATCCAAATGCGCAGCGCGAATCCAGATCGACCGCGGCCGCATAGTCTAAATCGGCGGACCACATCGAATGCCCACCTTCTCACGAAGGTGGGCATCTTTGTTTCTCCGGTTACTTTTCCTGACAAATCAGCAGATCGAAGCGCGCAACACTGAAACTCGGCTGCCCCTACGGCCCCATGCTCTGTGGCAAGCAAGGGTCATAGCCCAACGACGTCTTCGAAACCGGAGGTGCCGGAGTCGGCGGCGTCAACCACGGCACCGCATTGAAATCGAAGAAATCAAGCAGATTTGGTTGTGCTGCATCGCGATTGGTCAGATGGGCAGAAGAGCTGATAAACCGGCTCTCTACAAACTTGACCACTGCGGTGTGATCCATCGGCGTGTGTGACACATAGTGTTTGCGCGTGAATGGAGAGATGATGATGTTCGGCACGCGGAACCCGAGTTGAGCGGCGAATCCCTGCGCCGCGGCAACATCTCCGCTATGCGCTCCAGGATCGCTCGGGCGCAGATCACAATGCAGCGTGTATTGACCAGCCGTCGCCGGAAGACAGGGATTGTAGCTGTCCGGATTTACAGCAATCTGAGAGATGTCGGGGATCGACCCAAGGGAAGCATCCGTGTTCTGGTTCGAATGCCCCGGAACAGGCGGCACGTGATCGTATGGCCCGCCGCCCTCATCGTACGAGAAGAAGAACACCGAGTTCTGCCATGACGAACTCGCCATGAACTTGTTGATGATATTCGAGACGAGAGACTGTCCATCGAGGATCGACTGCTGTGATCCCGGATGCTCGTCACTGTCTCCAGCTTCGATAAACGCGAATGCCGGAAGAGCGTTGTTCTGCAGGTCGCTGTAGTACTGCGATAGCGGCGCGAGGTGATTGGGATCGACGCAGAACGAATTCGTGGAATCACCGACGACGCTCGAGGGTTGCGTTGTGCCGGTGCAGGAGTTCGTGCTTGTCTTTGGAAACAGGAACTGATTTGCGTACCCGAATTGCGAGAAGAAAGTTTGCGGATAGTTTGACGCAGTCTTCTGGTAGTAGATCTTCCACGAAACCCCTGCTTCGTTCAATTCCTGAAAGATAGTCTTCGAAACCTCTTGAGGCAGCTTCTCATCTGTTCCGCGATCGTATACCAGCCCTTGTGTCGTGCCTCCCGCAAAAGTCGCGATTCGGTTTGGTGTGCTCTTGCTCGAAACCGGCGAGAACCACCTGTCCGAAACTGCGAATTGCGATGCCATGTAGTAGTAGTAGTTCAGGAAATCCTGGTCGTAATAACCCATGGATCGCTGGCCAGTCACATCGCTGTAGTCGCCGATGCACTTTCCAGTGGCAGTACAGTTCTTTGCAAGACCTTCTGCATTGTGTACGAAGCCATCCATGAGGATCGGCCGCGTGGTGAGGAAGTTGTACCGGTTCACATCGCCGTAGCTCGCAATCCAGTCTGAAGTGGCGCCATCGATGCAGGTGGTGCGGAATTTATAGAGATAGTAGGCGTCTCCCTCGTCGTCCTTGTTGACGATCGTATTGAGCTTGTCGTCGACTCCATCTACGTCGTAAGTCTTTCCGTCATCGCCGACGTCCCAACCATTCGACTTCCTGTACGGATTCAACATCCCGAAATAGCTGTCGAAGGTGCGGTTCTCCTGCAGCATGAAGATCACATGCTGAATCTTGCTGACTCCGCTCCCAGCTGGTCCAACTGTCACGGTTGTCTGTGCTGACGCGGTCGTTCCCGAGGCGTTACTTGCTTGTGCTGTGTATGTCGTGGTCGCCGCTGGAGTAACCGTGAGCGTTCCTCCAGTCGACGAAAGACTGTAAGAACTGCCGTCCGACCCTGTGACCAGGACACTTGTTGCGTTGATCGCGGTGACCGTCAACGCGTCCGAACTGCCCTGGGTGATCGAACTGTTTTGCGCGGAGATCGACACTGTCGGAGTCGGAGTGTTCGCCAGAACCGTAATAGTGACCTGCGATGTCGTACTGCCACTTGAGTTCGTCGCGGTCGCTGTGTAAGTGGTGGTGGAAGTGGGTGAAACGGTGATCGTTCCACCGGAATAAGGCAGGATGTAGGATGTGCCGTCAGATCCTGTCACCTTAAGCGAACCGGCTCTGGTTTCCGTCACAGTAAGCGTGTCCGATTGCCCCGCTTGAATGCTGCTGGAAGCAGCCGTGATCGAAACAGTCGGAGCTCCCGATCCGGAGCCTGAACCTGGGCTCACGGTTATCGTGGTCTGCGCGGTTGCGTTGCCGCTCGAGTTCGTAGCTGTCGCTGTGTAGGTGGTAGTGGTTGTTGGTGCCACCGTGAGCGTTCCACCGGAATAGGGCAGAGTGTATGCAGTGCCATTTGAGCCAGTGACATGAATGGAAGCGGCACCCGTTTCCGTGACCGTAAGGGTATCGGTCTGTCCAGAGGTGATGCTGCTGGCACTGGCTTTGATCGAAACCGTCGGAACTGCTGCCACAGCCCTGGTTGAGAGCGCCGAAAGTACGACAAAAGTCGAACACGCCGCTATAAGGACCTTCAAAAACTTCATATGACTCACGATCTACATTTTCCAGATTTGCGCTCTGGGTGAAGTGTTCCCTCAGCATCAACTTCCGCCCGGGGGAAGGAGGGGAAACGGGCGGATACAGGCCGTTGGATGCTTATTAACGCTCAGCGGTAGCAAACCCCTTCCACCCAAACTTTTCAGGGGGGCAAATGTTCATCGAGTCACAAACTCATAGTCGACTTCTCAGTCCAGAACCGCATTCGCATGTGGTCCCGGACGCTCCCAACTGCACCTCGGCTGTTGCAACGAATCCCTTTCCGAACGAATCGAAGCGATTAACAGCCCGGCGGGCTAACCTTCAGGTGTCCTTAAAGTTGACTGCAGACAATGGAGTAACAGTGCTTTTGCGTAGCTCACCTTTCGTACGGTTCGCACGTCCATGCCCATGGATCTAAGAGTTGGAGAGTGTATTTGTATCCCTGTCGTCGATCGCTATCGTTATACGTTTTGAGTACATTATTGACTGTCTCAAGCTTCACAACACACGCGCAGGGCATCAACCCCGCGCCCGGGCAAGAGCTCAGACCTTCCAAGAACAGCAATATCTCCGGTACCGTGATCGATACCAACGGCGCAGTCGTCGAAGGTGCTGATGTTGAGTTATCGCAGACAGGATCATCCCTCACATTTCCTGCAGTGAAATCGGGCGCTACGGGACAGTTTCAGTTTCCTGGTCTCGGTCCTGGCACTTATGTGGTGAAAGTGTCCAGCAGCGGAATGAAGTCCTTCGTCTCCAAGCCGATCACGCTGAACGGAGAAACGCCGGTGATTGTTCCGAATGTTGTCCTCGCCGTCGAGGCGACGACAACGAGTGTGACCGTCATGGACAAAGAAGGAGCGTCTATTCAACAGGTCAAGGTGGCGGAGCAACAGCGGGTGTTCAAGGTATTCCCAAATTTCTACTCGAGTTTTGACCTCAATGCGCCGCCAATGCTCGCAAAGCAGAAGTACCACTTGGCCCTGCGCACCCTCATTGATCCCGTCACGTTCCTTACCACCGCAGGAATAGCCGGCGCCGAGCAATACAAGAATGTTTTTCCGAGCTTCGGGGGCGGTATCGAGGGCTACGGAAAGCGGTATGCAGCCGCGTATGCGAGCCATGCTTCCGGGGAATTGTTCACGCGCGCTGTTTTCCCATCGGTTTTCCATTCCGATCCGCGGTATTTCATTCTGGGTACCGGAACGACAAAGACCCGCGCCATTCATGCAGTCTCTTCCACATTCATCACGCGTGGAGATGATGGCTCAAGAAAAATCAATTTTGCCCAGATTCTCGGCGGATTCTCGGCAGCCGCTCTGTCGAATGCTTATTTCCCGGAGAAGGAACGGGGAGTGAATCTCGTGCTCATTAACGGCTTCGGAGATCTGGGAGCGAATGTCGTAGACAATCTCATTCGCGAGTTTGTGCTCAATCGCCTCACAAGCCGGGCGCAAAATTAATCGCGGGCCAGAACCTCAGCAGCGCGAAATAGCCTGGTTAAACCGGCGACGAGGTTCAAAGAGCCCGGTGTCGCCGGCTCCCGTTCATAACTAGTCGTCATCGTCGTCTCGCCACTGTCGCCCGTAGTAAATCTGCTTGACTCTCTCGTAGTAGCCACGACGGAAGCCTTCCCTGAACTCATGCCGCTCCCAGCGGGGAAGGTGTGGATCTCGATATTCATGGCGGTTGTTTACGTCAGGTCGCCGGCCATTTTGGAAGTCTCGATCGGCGCCCCTCACTCCGGCGTAAAAACCCTGGCGCTCCCAGGATCTCTCTGCCTCCCGCTGCTCGTAGTAGTACTGTTGTGGTCCATAGTATTCCTGCGCCGTCGCAATCTTTGTGCCGCTAAGCAGAGTGACCGCAAATGCGGACAATGCCAAAAGTGCTTTCTTCATACCGCCCTCTTCAACCGCATTCTGCGGTTTTGTTGATTGATGTGAAGGCTGTTTGTTCCCAGCTATCATCCTGTGCCTCGTTGAGACCCGGTTCTCCATCGCAGGTTGCGGTGTCTCTTTGTATTGGTTTTGCTCAACCAGACACTCAGCGGCTGCAAACAAAGTTCTGGATGCAGAGCGTCAAGAAGCTCGAATCGCGCCACGTCAAACGCTCGGAAAAAGGCTGGACAGTTTGCAGGCTATTTCGCGTTTTTGTTCATACTGGAATTACACGACGTGCAGGCGGCAAAAGCAGGATACCGTGCAGGTGCTAAGTCTTTTGCTTACATACAGCTGTAGCGAAGTGACTTTATTCTCATATATTTAGGAAGAAGGGTGGTCCGCAAGTCGTTGAAAGCAGGATTTTAGCTCACAGAGAATGGGGGAAGGGGTAGAAAAATTTCGACCCTCCTCTGGTCCCCTAATCGCTGCCGTTCTTCATCGCCTTTGCAATCCCCGCTTCCACCAGCGGAGCCATGATGTCGTACCCGGCTGGTAGTGGGTGCACGCCGTCCCTGCTCAGATTCGTCGGCAGACCATCGCGCGCGTCCTTCATCGCTGCGTGATAGTCCACATACGCATACTTGTGCTGCGCGGCGTAGTCCTTCATCCACGCATTCAGTGCATCGATCTTCGGAGCAGGCGTGAGCCCCGGCTGCCACGGATAGTCGAACGTCGGCAAAATCGAGCACAGCACCACTGCAATGTGATTTTGCGTCGCCATCTCCGCCATGGCCGCGATGTTGTTCTCCGTATCCTGTGGCGTCATCGGCCCCGTGTTGCCCGCGATGTCATTCGTTCCGGCAAGAATCACCACAACCTTCGGCTGCAGATTGATCACGTCCTGGTGAAAGCGCAGCACCATCTGCGGAGTGGTCTGCCCGCTGATTCCACGATTGACATACGGCTTGGCGGCAAATACGCCATCCGGCTTCTCGAAATGCCATCCCTCCGTAATCGAGTCGCCCATGAACACAACACGCTTTTCTCCCGCCGCTGCAGGCCCGAGCGTTGCGTTAGCCTCCTTGAATCGCGCCAGGTTTGGAAAATCGTTCAGCAATTGCCGGTCGTGCTCGCGCCAGTACTCATTGTCAGGATGCTTCTGGGCCGTCGGAGCAGGCGCTGGCGCCTTCGTCTCAGGCACATTGCCCGGCTCCTGCGCCGGCTGCCCTGAAGGAGTCTGCCCGAACACGACTGGGCTGCAAACAGACGCAAGCACGGCAACCGCAACACGCAACAAGATCGAATTCATGAAGGAGCCTCTCAAGCAGATGAAATCAGCGAAACCCCAATCTTACCGTCTCTGCCCCAATCATCAGGAGGTGCCCCCGTGCCTGACCTGAGCTCGCCGAAGGTTCCCTCGCTTCTCGTGATCGGGGAGGAAGGCAAGGGCGGCAAGCTGTGCCCCATCCATCGCGGGTTTTGCGATGGGTGGGGAATCTAAATGCCGGGTGCCCATCCTTGCGCAGCAAGGGCGGGAAGCATGAACTCATCGCCTCGATCCGAGTCCAACTCTTTTCCACGAACCGCCCCGTCTTTCCCACCGCAACTCAACCGCTCCAATTGCGCTAGCCTGATAGGAGCAATGACTACCTGTTCCATCTGCGACGGCATCGGCCTTATCCGCGTTAAATCCGACGCCGGCCTCTGGGTCTCACGGCCCTGCGACTGCCAGCAATCGCAGCGCGAAGAACGCCGCGTCGGTGCAGCTCACATCCCGGAGCGCTACCGCCATTACACGCTGGACGGCTATGAGACAGACTTCCGCGGAGCCAACCAATCTCTAGGAAAAGGCCTGCTAACCGCCCGCCGCTTCGTCGACGAATTCCCGCACGATACCGGCGGAAAAGGCCTGCTCTTTACCGGATCCATTGGCGTCGGCAAAACTCACCTCGCCGTCGGAGTCCTGCGCCGTCTCGTACAAGAGAAGGGCTGCAAAGGGCTCTTCTGCGATTACCGCGAGTTGCTCAAGAATATCCAGAACAGCTATAACCCCCAGGTCAACACCACAGAACTCGAGCTGCTCAAGCCCGTCTTCAACGCTGACGTCCTCGTACTCGACGATCTTGGCGCGCAAAAGCCGAACGAATGGGTCTGGGATACCGTCGCGCTCATCCTCAACACCCGCTACAACGACAAGCAGACCACCATCATCACCACCAACTACCCCGACCAGCCCGCCGGTGGCGGAGCCCTCAGCAGCGTAGAACGTGCCGCGCGCGAGCAGACCCTTGGCGATCGCATCGGCGACCGCATGCGTTCCCGCCTCGCTGAAATGTGCGTCAAGGTCGAGATGACCGGCGAAGACTTCCGCCAGACCGTCAAGCGTGCCCGCTTTGGCTGAAGAAGCAGTCTCGCTAAGGAGTATTACTCGCCGTCTTCTTTCTTTTGTTCCGGCGCCCTCTCCGGCGTTGTCAGCGGTTTAATGATGTCATCCAGATAAGCCGGCGTTCCTTCAACTCGCTCCAGTGCCGGATAGCGCTCTCCATCGTGGTAGTTGACCTGCACCGTCGAAACAAACGAATCCGCCTGCACAATCAACCGGATCTCCTTCGACGGATCTTTCGCTCCACGAATCGCTTCACGCAAATTATCCGGCGAGTAGACCTTGTCGTTCACCGCCATGATCTTCTCGCCCGGTGCCAGTCCAGCCTTGTCCGCAGGACTGTTCCAGAGAACGTCTGAAATAGATCCGTCCGCATTCAGCCGCAATCCTATCGAATACCAGCAGTTGATCCCCCCGCCGCGACGTCCCTCCGCCGCCTGAATCATCCGTTCTGACTTCGTCGGTTTGTCACGGTAAACGAGCTTGTAGCCGCCCTGCTCCAGCCCCGCTACATCAGCCCGCGAGTTAATCCGCTCCACGCGATCGTGCAGGAACTTCGCCCAGTCATACGCCACGACCTGGTTCAAATCCTGTACCAGTTCGTCGAAGGTGTAGGTCACGATAAGCGGTCCGGTGTTACCGCCCTTGCCGAGAAAGATCTTCACAAAGTCGTTGAGCGATTTCTTGTTATCGCTCATCTTCCGGATAAGCGTGTCCGCATCCAGCCACAGCAACTCGCCTTCGAAGTAGTAGTCCTGTCCTCGCTTCCAGTTCGACCAAGCAGTATTTCCGCCCCTAAGCACGCTCGCCGCGACTGCTGTATCTTCCGTCGATCGCCAGTCCCGTCCGCGCGTAGTATCCAGATCCGCAGCGACCATTGCAACCGTGTCCTTGTACTGATCCGCCGTCTTCAGTCCCGACCGCGCCGCCAGCACATCGCCCCAGTACTGCGTCATACCCTCATAGACCCACAGCATCGAGCCACGCATAGGAGTTGCGAAGTCCGGCTGATACAGCCCCGCCGGCCGGCGATACTTGCCGTTCCACGAGTGCGTGAACTCATGCGACAGCAGATCTGCCTCCGGAAGCTGGTGCACATCGTCCGCATAGCCCTTCTCGCCCACGCCGTTGTCTGACGACTGCCCGTGTTCCAGGCCCATCCCGCCTGCAACATCCGACAACGTGAGGAGGAAGTGATATTCGCTGTAGTGGTGTGACGAGTACAGCGCGTCGGCCTCTCGTACCAGGTTGGCGGCCGCGGCGAGTACCGATGGCCGCAGATTTGCGTCCTCCGGCGAGTCTGCAGCCACATCGAGGAAGTGCTTAGGCGAGATCGTCGGCGCCAGAGGATACTCGTGAAAGTAGAGACCGGTCAGGACTGGCGAGTCCTCGAGTTGCTCCACCGTCGTAGTCTCGAATTTTGTGATGGCTCCGACTGCAGGCACGGGGTACGTTCCGCCGCCGATGGGCTTCAGCGCCGTCCCGATGCCCCAACCCGCAGGCACCTTTACCGACGGCTGAATCGAAATGTCCTTTACCGGCACGTGGGCTGGATAAAGCATCAACGCCTCCCACTCCAGCGCCGCAAGTCTCTGCGAAACCCGCCGTGCAGCAATCGACTCCACCCGCGCGTGCAGCGTGGTCACTCCCTGGGGAACCGTCAGATGGTATTCGTACATGTCGACGTCGTCACGCCGCCATTCCAGCGTCTTTCCGTTCGCCGTAAACAGCACGCTTGTCAGGCCGGCCGGTCCGCCCGGCATATGGTGTCCCGGAACCCACTCGACCGAAATCAGATCCAGGGAACCGGCCGAAACCGGAATGTCGATGTCTGCATGAAGTAGTTTCCTCGGCGCATCGCTCAGGTCGGCAGTGATTTCGATAGGAGCTTTCTGCGCACCCGAGATGGAAACAGCCAGCGCGATCAGTAGAAGGGCAGGGAATGGAACGGCGTATCGCCGCAGCAGCAACATTGGAACAGGAACCTCCTCAAAACATCAGGTTATCCCGCGAACAGGGCTCTGAATTCGCATACCCATGCAGGCTTCGCGCGTTCGCGAAGGCATGCATTGCCGCTTCTAATTGAAATTCAGAAAGCTCTTGATTCTTCCGGCGATTGTCGGCGGTTCCTTATCGTGCGCCAGCACCATCCGCCCATCGCCAGGCACCCAGACTTCCTCACCTGTCGAACTGGCATTGAAAAGACCCAGTCTGTGCTTCTCCGCCAGCCGCGCTACAGTCATATATGCAGCCTCCGACTTCGACCAGGCAAACGACGCGTAAATGAAATCAGTTCCGATTGCGTAGTCCGTCGTGGAGCTTTCGTCGCCTCCTCGCTCATCTAGCGAGATGGGCTTGTTCATCGGCGGAAACATCTGGACCATCTCCTGGAACCAGGCCCGGAGATGTGGCGACGTATTTGCCGGATCATCATACCCGTGGTCCTCGCTCCACTTCGTCTGCCGCGCGTACCACTCCAGGAACTCATCATGTCCCGTTGGAACGGCTTCCGGCTCGAAGACCATCAGGTCGTAGCTCATAGTCAGATGCTATCCGGTCACCCCGCCTTGTGCACTCCGCGTAAACGAAAAATCAGACTGTGGCGAGCGGCAACACATTTCCCTGATTGTGCCCTTATGCTGCGCATGTTAAAAGCAAGAGAACAATGTATGTACCTGCGGGCTGGAAAATGCGACAAAGACGTCTTATACCAACTGTATCGAGAGAGACTGAACCCGCATGAGCTCCCGGCCTGTCGCTGAACTGCGAGAACTGTACGGAGATTACCCACTCGACCACGCCTACGATGAGATGCGTGAGCCGTCCGGGGAATTGCGTCCTGCCTACCGCGCTCTAGCGGAAACTCTCGCCCGCCTTCCCCAGGAAGAACTGCAACGGCGTAAGCAATCGGCGGAACTCGCCTTTTTAACGCAGGGAATCACTTTCACCGTGTACGGCCGCGATGAGGGCACTGAAAAGATCTTTCCCTATGATCTGCTTCCGCGGCTGGTCACATCGCAGGAGTGGGATCATGTCGAACGCGGCTTGACGCAGCGCATTACCGCTCTCAATCTGTTTCTGCGCGACGTCTATTCCGAGGCGAAGATTCTGAGCGATCAGATCGTGCCGCGCGAACTGGTCTATAGCTGCAAGCACTACCGCCGCCAGATGCGCGGGCTTCAGGTTCCCCGCAATGTTTATATCTCGGTTGTTGGTTCTGATCTTCTCCGCTTGAATAACGGCGAATTCGTCGTGCTCGAAGACAATTTGCGCGTGCCCTCAGGCGTGAGTTACATGCTCACCAATCGCCGCGTCATGAAGCGTACTTTCCCGCAGCTCTTCCACAGCTACGGCGTTCGCCCCATCGAGCACTATCCGCAAATGTTGCTTTCGACGCTCCGCTCTCTTGCTCCTGAGGGCCGTCCCGAGCCGAATATCGTCCTGCTTACTCCTGGAGTCTTCAACTCCGCATACTTTGAACACACCTACCTCGCCCGCCAGATGGGCATCGATCTCGTCGAGGGCCGCGATCTCGTTACCCACGACAACATTGTCTACATGCGCACTACCGATGGTCTGAAGCGTGTTGATGTCATCTACCGGCGAGTGGACGACGACTTCAGCGATCCCCTCATCTTCCGCGGCGACTCGATTCTCGGTTGTTCAGGGCTTTTCAACGCCTATCGGGCTGGCAACGTGACCGTCACCAACGCATTCGGAACCGGTCTCGCCGACGATAAGGCGCTCTACGCCTATGTCCCTCGCATCATCCGCTACTACCTCGACGAAGACCCGATCATCGACAATGTCGAGACCTTCCTGCTCACGGAAGACAGTCAGCGGCAGCACGTGCTCGCCAACCTCGACAAGCTGGTAGTCAAAGCCGTCGGCGAGAGCGGCGGCTACGGCATGCTCATCGGTCCGCATTCGACCACAAAGCAGCGCGAGGATTTCGCTGCTCGAATCGAAGACAACCCTCGCAACTACATCGCGCAGCCTACGCTCGACTTCTCGCGGGCGCCGTGCCTGATTGGCGACCATCTTGAGCCGCGGCACGTTGATCTGCGGCCTTACATCCTCTACGGTGACAAAATCAACATCGTTCCCGGAGGCTTGACGCGTGTCGCCCTCGAAAAAGGCTCGCTCGTAGTCAACTCCTCTCAGGGTGGCGGAAGCAAGGACACATGGGTGCTGGAGTAACGATCAGTCATCGACTTCCGGAGACGACAAAGATGCTCTCGCGCGTTGCCGATAGCCTCTACTGGATGAGCCGCTATCTCGAGCGGGCTGAAAATACCGTGCGTCAGCTCGACGTCGCCATGAGCCTCATGCTCGACTCCGGCGGCGCCAGCGCTGAGACGCACTGGAATCGCCTCTTCGCAGCCTTGGGCAGGCCGGCGGGACTCGAATGGAACGGGGATGCATCTTCCAATGCTCAAAAGCTCGTCTTCGACAAGCACCAACCGGCTTCTGTCTCCTCCTGCATCGACGCCGCCCGCGAGAACGCCCGCCAGATTCGCGAGGAGATCTCAACGGAACAGTGGCAGCGTCTCAACCGCCTCTATCACCAGATGCACTCGCCGAACACCGAAAATCAGTTTCGATCGAACGTGAACGATGCGCTGGGCTCGATCATCGACGCCATCCACCTCTTCAAAGGCGTCAGCGACACAACCATGATCCATGGCCAGGGCTGGCATTTCATCCGCCTCGGACGCTATCTCGAACGCGCATACGCGATCGCGACTTTGCTCGAAGTCTACCAGCCTCATCTCTTCCAGGCTCCAGAGCGCGAAATCTCCGGGTACCAGTACCTCGAACTCGTTGGCCTGCTTCGCTGCTGTACCGCTTTTGAAGCCTACTGTCAGGTCTACACGGCAGATACCAGCCCGGACCGAATCCTCGAATTTCTTCTGCTTAATCGCGACTTCCCGCACGCTATACGCTACTCGGTCGATGGCGTGCGGCAGGCGATTCAGTCAATCCAGCACACGGGAGGACGTCGTCCGCCTGACGAACTTACCGCGAGCATCGGTCGGCTTCACGCCATGCTGAGCTTCACCTCAATCAACGAAATCCTCAACGGCGACACCGCGGCCTTCCTCCACAGAATCCGCCAGCAGTGCATGAGCATTCACGATCTCATGTACCGCTTCTACATCCAGTACTCGATCCAGTCTGCTTTGACGTTTTAGATCGGACGCCATGAACTTCTACTCCATACGGCATCTCACGCGCTATCGCTATTCGCAGCCCGTAAGCGAGAGCATCATGGAAACACGGATGCACCCCCGCTCCGATTCTCAGCAGCACTGCCTTGCATTTTCGCTCTCCGTCAGCCCGCGATGCCGTGTGTTTACCTACCGCGATCACTTCGGCAACAACGTCCATCATTTCGACATCCCCCGAGAACATGGCCAGCTCGTCATCGTCGCCGAATCGGTCGTCGAGCAACAGCCGATGCCGGAGATCCCGGCTTTTCTCTCGTTCGACGCCTGGCAGGCCTTAGACAGCATGGTCAACTCCGGCGACTACTGGGAGATGCTTCTGCCCAGTCAATTCGCCGCAGAGACCCCCGCGTTGCTCGAACTGGCCTCACTCCTTGAAGTGACTCGCCGCGATGATCCCCTGCAACTCGTACACGAACTCAACCAGCGTCTGTTCGAGTATTTCGAATATGTGCCGCGGTCTACCCGGGTAGATTCGCCTATTGACGAGGCAATTACCAATCGGCGCGGAGTCTGCCAGGATTTCGCGCACACGATGATCGCCCTGCTTCGCCACATCCGGATCCCTGCCCGATATGTCTCCGGCTACCTCTATCGCAGCCGCGAAGACCATGATCGCTCAACTCCAGACGCCAGTCACGCTTGGATCGATGTGCTGATGCCGCATCTCGGATGGGTGGGTTTCGACCCAACAAACAATCTCGTTGCCCACCACCGGCACATCCGCACTGCAGTTGGGCGCGACTATGCGGATGTACCGCCCACACATGGTATCTTCCGGGGTAAAACCTCCAGCGAACTCTATGTTGCCGTTCACGTTGACGCCAAAGACTCGGCCCCCGCCCTGGATCGAAAATTGCCGATTCCGGAGGACTGGTCAGTGCTCGTCGAGCGTGCCCAGCAGCCGCCTGAACTTCCCGCTCCCCTCATCGACCTCCAGCAAATGCAACAACAGCAGTAATGACACGAAATCGGCTTTTCGCGTGACGAAACCCGTCTAAGTTGGGATAAATAGCATTTTTTATTGAATCTTGATTGGTTCACCAAATAGATTAGTTCCACATCCCCTGACCCGGCGATCGATGCCGGCGTCGCAGTTGACGCTTCAAAGCGGCATTTTTGATCTCGCGGCCCGCTCTCGCCAGGAGAGCGAAGATCTCCGGTTCCACTGAGGCATTTGCGCGGGTGTAGTTCCCAAGCCGGTCGTTTGCAGAGAAAACAACAAGTCACGTACGTCTTTTTTTGGAGGAACAGCCGTGAAGAAATCCCTAGCGGGATGGATACTCCTTTGTATCCTTTCCACCGTTACCCTCTCGTTTAGCCAGGTCGCAACAACCTCCCTCCGCGGCACAATCAAGGATCCTTCCGGCGCTCTGGTGCCCGGCGCAAAGGTCACCATTACCGACAGCGCAAGTGGGACATCTCTCTCAAGAGTTGCCGACAGTTCTGGTTCGTACGTGTTCGCCCAGATTCAGCCGTCGAAATACACGATCACTGTTGATGCGTCCGGCTTCGGCGAGCAGAGCAAGACAGCGGAACTGCTGGTCAACCAGCCTGCAAGTATTGACTTCACACTCACGGTTCAAACCAATACGGTTACTGTCGACGTGTCCGCGGAAGCGCAGACCCTGAATATCTCTGACGCCTCGCTCGGCAACGCCACTGGCAACGCGACAATCCAGGCTCTCCCCTCTGAAGAGCGCAACATCCCCGATCTGCTCTCGCTGCAACCCGGCGTCATGTTCCTCCCGGCGGCCAACATCGGCGCAAATGACCCCCGTAGCGGCGCTGTCAACGGCGGCCGTTCCGATCAGGGCAACGTCACCATCGACGGCATCGATGACAACGACCAGGTCAACGGCTATGCCTTCACTGGTGTACTCCGCCAGACCCAGGACTCCATCGAGGAGTTTCGCGTCGTGACTGGAAACGCAAATGCAGACTCCGGCCGCTCTTCCGGCGCCCAGGTCAGCATGGTCACCAAGGGCGGCACCAACAAATTTCACGGCGCAGCTTATGAGTACAACCGCAACGGCATCGGCGTCGCCAACGACTGGTTCGTCAAGCAAGGCGAGTTGAACAATGGCCTGACTAACACTCCCGGAAAGCTCATTCGCAACATCTATGGCGCTGACCTCGGCGGCCCGATTGTCAAAGACCGGCTCTTCTTCTTCGCGAATTGGGAAGCGCTGAGGCGCCGTGAATCTGCATCAGTAATCCGGACGGTACCAACCGCCACCTATCAACAGGGACAGATACTTTATCCCAGCGCCGATGATCCAAATGGAGCGCCGGTCACGCTGACCGCAAGCGATATCGCAGCGCTCGATTCAGGCTGTCAGGTTTGCAACACCGCCGATTATCCGAACCCTCCCGGCCCCAACCCCAATTCGCTTGCTCTCTTCAATTCGGTCCCGGCCGCAAACGGTACGGCCGCCGGCGATGGCTTGAACACAGGCTCCTATTCGTTCTCCTCTCCCAACCCCTTCGACGAGAACACTTACATCGCCAAGTTCGACTTCATTGCCTCTGATAAGCACCGCATCTTTGTCCGCGGCCAGTTGCAGAAGGATACCTCAGGTGATCCTGAACAGTTTCCGGGACAAGGTCCCGCCGTCCTGAGATCCTCCAATAACAAAGGCATCATTGCCGGAGACGCCTGGACGATCACGCAGAATCTCGTCAACGATATCCGCTATGGGTTTATCCGGCAGGGCAACAGCGCGGCTGGTGTGGGCAAGGGTGATTACGTTGACTTCCGCTTCATTAGCACTCCAACGTCGGAAAGCCGCTCGACTATCAGCAGCGTACCCGTGAACAATCTCATCGATAACCTGAGCTGGACCAAGGGCAACCACTCCCTGCAGTTCGGAGTGAACTGGAGGCTCGTACATCAGAACCACTCCAGCGATGCAAATTCCTACAGCAATGCCAGCACCAATCCATTCTGGCTCTCAGGTAACGCTCCGGGCGCTGACCAGGTTGACGGCGGATTTCTCAACTCCTACAACACTGCATTCGCCAATTTGGTGGGTACCGTCACGGAGCGCAACGACCAGGTCAACTATAAGATCAGCAGCCCCACATCCGGCGAGCTTCTGGCTGATGGCACTGCGATCGATCGCCACTTCAAGGCCAACGAGTTAGAGGGCTATGCCCAGGACGCATGGCGCATACGCCCCAATCTCACCTTCACCTTCGGCGTGCGTTATTCCTGGCTCCAGACCCCCTGGGAAACCAAGGGGCAGGAAATCGCTCCGACCATCGACACCCACGCCTGGTATCTCAAACGGGAAGCAGCGGCGGAACAAGGACAGGTCTACGAAGAGGACCTGACCTTCGCTCCCACCGGCCCCTTCTACAACAAGCCCGACTACTACCCGTCGAACAAGGCGAACTTCGCCCCTCGTTTCGCAATCGCCTACGCGCCCGATACGAAAACGTCGATTCGCGCTGGCTTTGGCATGTATTACGACCACTTCGGCCAGGCACTCGTTGCTGACGTCGACGCGCACGGCTCCTTCGGCTTGAGCTCTCAGCTGACGAACCCCTCGGCAGGGCTCTACCGGATCGAAGGGAATTGTCCCTCGGGTTGCAGCCATCCAGGTGCCCCGCGCTTCACTGACCGCAACACCTTGCCAAATATTCCTCACCCGGCGGCAGACGCTACCACCGCCTTCCCATATCTCTATCCACAGAACTCCTTCAGCATTCAGTCCGGCCTCGACAGCCGCATTTCAACTCCCTACACCGAGTCAATGGACCTGTCCATTCAGCGGCAGCTTCCCGGTGGCTTCACTCTTGAAACCGCCTACGTCGGAAGACTTGGCCGCAGGCTGTTGCAGAACCTCGACCTTGCTGAACCGGTCAACTACAAAGACCCGCAAGGCGGAGGGGATTACTTCACCGCTGGCACAGAGCTGTCCAAGGCGGCGGATTTGAATGGCGGGGCTTGCGGAGGTCTCACCTGCGGCGGAGATCCCGTGCACGTGCCTACCATCCAGTACTTTGAAGACGTCTTTCCCTTCATGGCAGGCTTGGACGCGCCCGGTGAGAGTGCAACAGACGCCATCTACAACAACGAATGGGCTCCCTACCGTTACACCTATGGCGAAACCACATCTACCTCCGACATCGATTTCTATTGCTTCTACGGATGTCCGGATGGCTGGCAACCGAAAATGTGGCAGGATCAGTTCGCATCGCTCTACGTGCTCGCCAGTGTCGGTTCCAGCTACTACCATTCTGGCCAGCTCACTCTACGCCATCCCATGAGTCACGGGCTCCAGATGGATTTCGCCTACACGTATTCCCACTCCATCGACATGGGCTCCGATGCTGAGCGTTCCACGCTCCGCAACGGTGGTGCTTTCTCCTACATCCTCAACACCTGGAACCCTGGACTCAACCGCGGGCCGTCTGATTTCGACACCCGACACCTTGTCACGTTCAACTGGCTCTACCAGATGCCCTTCGGTCGCGGTAAGTCTTTGCTTGGGAGCAGCAATACGCTCACTGACGCAATCGTTGGTGGATGGCAGCTGACTGGCCTCGGTCGCTGGACCAGCGGCTTGCCATTCTCCTTCTTCGAGCCCGGCTGGAGCACCAACTGGGAGATTGAAAGCTTCGGAGTGCAGACAGCTCCCATCAAGATGCGCCGCCACTTCGACTCTGACGGAAATCCGCAGTTCTTCGACGATGCGGATACCGTCAACTCAGGCGTATATACCGGCTCTCCTATGCGGCTTCCGTATCCGGGTGAAGCCGGTCAGCGCAACAACTTCCGCGGCGACGGCTTCTTCAACGTCGACTCCGGGCTCGCAAAGAACTGGAAGATTCGTGAACTCGGAACTCTCAAGTTCGCCTGGGAGGTCTACAACGTCTTCAACACCGTCCGCTTCGATCCGGCTTTTATCAACACCGGTCTGACGGGCGGCCAGCTTGGCGTGGCGACCAGCGTGCTCACAGTTCCGCGCCGCATGCAGTTCGGACTGCGGTTCGACTTCTAACCAATCACCGCAAACTAAACGCCGGAGGAGCATCTGCTCCCCCGGCGTTTTTATTGGTAACCCCCTCAATTAGACCGGCTCACGCCTCGCTCCGTCGTGCCCCTGCAGCAATCTCTCTCAAAGACGGCAGTACTCGCCCCAGCGAAATTGCCGCTGCTTCGCGTTGTCCCAGCGCGAAGTAAACATCCTTGTAGAGCGCATAAAGCCGGTCGTACGTGTTCGTCGCGCGCGGATCTGGTTCAACGGTCCGGAACGGCAAGCAGACTGCCGCCTGCGCCTCCTCGACCGTTTTGTAAATCCCTGCTGCAATCAGTGCCATGATTCCCGATCCAAGGCTTGTTGGAATTCCAGCCGGAACCAACACGGGCTTGTTCAGCACATTCGCATACACTCGGTTCAATACCTCGTTCTTCTGCGGAATCCCTCCCGCATTGATCACGCGATCGACCCGCACTCCGTGCTCTGCCATGCGCTCCAGGATGATGCGCGTGTGGAAGGCAGTGCCCTCGATTGCGGCGAAGAGCTCATCCTGCGCAGTGCTCACCATATTCCAACCAAGCGTCACTCCACCCAGTTCAGGATTGACCAGAACTGTGCGATCACCGTTGTCCCAACTCAATCGCAAAAGACCTGTCTGCCCCGCCTTAAACGTCTCCAGGCCCTTCGAAAGCTCGTGCACTCGCGTCCCCGCACGTTGTGCAATCGCCTCGAAGATGTCGCCCGTAGCCGAAAGACCTGCTTCAATTCCGATGTAGTCCGGATGAACGCTGCCTGGCACAACCCCGCACACACCCGGCACCAGTTGAGCGTCTTTCGCAATTCCGATGATGCAGGTAGAGGTTCCCACAACGTTCACGACATCGCCTTCGCGGATGTTCGATCCAATCGCGTCCCAGTGAGCGTCGAAGGCTCCCACCGGAATCGGAATTCCGGCCCGAAGCCCAAGTTCTTTGGCCCATTCCGGGGAGAGATGTCCCGCAATCTTATCGCTGGTCTGATATTCGCCGCCGATCTTCGCGCGAACTCCTTTGAGTAGCGGATCGACAGCAACTAGAAAATCCTCTGGCGGAAGTCCACCCCACTTGGGATTCCACATCCACTTGTGACCCATCGCGCAGACGCTGCGCTTCACGTCGCGTACATTCTTCACTCCGCTAAGCGTCGCCGCAACCATATCGCAGTGTTCAAGCGCCGTGGCAAAGGAGTCCCGCTTGCCTGGATTGTGCCGTAGCCAGTGAAGCAGCTTCGCAAAACCCCACTCGTGCGAGTACACACCTCCGCACCAGTCGATTGCCTCAAGGCCCATCGCATGAGCCTTCCGCGTGATCTCCTCGGCTTCTGCATGAGCGCGGTGATCGCACCATAGGTAGTACTCATCCAGCGGCTCAAGATGCGCATCCACAGGAATAACGCTCGACCCGGTCGTATCCAGCGCGATCGCCTGGACGCTGTCGCCGCTGATACCTGTCGAGCCCAGCACGTCCTTCATCGCCACCGCAAGTGCGGCCATCTGGTCGGCGTGCGACTGCGTGGCAAAATCCGGATCTTCCCGCCGCCGGTGCAGCGGATACGATGCCGACGCGGTCCCAACCGGTCCGCACTCGCTGTCTACTAATGTCACGCGCACGCTCAGCGTGCCGAAATCCACCCCCGCTACGACAGCCATTGCTTGCTCCTGCGGTAAACGCTTACCTGCTCGTGCTCCAGACTACACCAACTCCGCGCCGGTGCCAGGCCGTAGATCGGGCTACTTGCCAAACTTCGGAAGCAAGCCCTTGACCCGCGCCATGAAGCCGGCCTTGCCCGATGTCGGGGCTTTTGCATCGCGTCTGACCGTCTCACCTCCGGCCGCATTCGTTTCCGCTGCCGATGCTGCCTCAGCCCTCTCCTTTGTCTCTGCGGAACTTGCGGATTCCTCATGTGCTGTCGGTTGGTCCTTGGCAGACTCGGTCCCCTTCACTGCGGCTGGCCTTCCTCCCTGATTCTTAACAAGAATTGAAATGCGCCTGTTCGACGGATCGTAGGGATTCGTTTTCACCCTCAACAGCTGGTCTGCATAGCCGCGCACCTGTGTGACCTGATCACCTCGGACGCCATCCTCTTGCATTAAGCGGCGAGCCGCGTTCGCGCGATCTGCTGACAATTCCCAGTTCGAATACGTTGCCGCCTCAAGGTACTTCGCAGCGTCCGTGTGCCCCTCGATCAGCAGCGAATTCGGCAGTGTCTTCAATTCCCCCGCCAGCAACGCCAGAAGCTCCTGTCCGCTATCACTCAACAGCGCGCTGCCGCTCTGATAGAAGATGCCGTTCTTGTCTTCCAGCAACTCCACCCTCAGTCCTTCCGGTGTAAGAGTGATCTCAATTTGTTTCGACAGTTTCTCCAGGCTCTTCTTTGCCTTGATTTGCTCTTCCAGCTTTTCCTTTAGCTTTTGCATATCTTTGGCCGCAGCGGCGCTGACGGTTTCGCCGGTCCCGGTCATCGTTGTTCCCATCAGCGAGCCGCTGCCTTTGGGATCGTTGAAATACCCCGCAACCGCCCTTTTGATCTTTTCACTCGAATTCATCAGCCATAGCACGATGAAGAGCGACATCATCGCCGTTACGAAGTCGGCGTAGGCTACTTTCCACGCACCACCATGATGTCCGCCGTGCCCACTCTTCTTTTTGATGACGATGATCGGTGCGGTCTTCGATGACATGTTTCTTCCTCAAGCCGCTTTCGCCGCTGAAGCCTCGCCTTGTTGCTTGCAGAATTTTTCCATTTCGTCGAACGTCGGCCGTACGCGCGCAGGAATCGCACGTCTACCCATCTCGACCGCAATGATTGGAGCCGAGCCTTTCAGAAATGCCAGGAGCAAGACGCGAAGAACGTGCAGGTATTCGTTGTGTTCGTCCGCTGACTTGGCCATGTTCGCGCTAAGCGGCCCGACCAGACCGTAGCAAAGCAGAACGCCGAGAAACGTCCCAACCAGCGCCGCCGCCACCTTGTGGCCGATCTCCTCCGGCGGTCCTCCGAGTGCACCCATCGTGATCACCACGCCCAGTACCGCTGCCACAATCCCAAGCCCCGGCAGAGCATCCGCAACGGTGGTAAGAGCATTAATCGGTTGCGTCGCCTCCTGATGATGAACCTCCATATCCAGTTCCATCATCTGGTCCATATCAAACGGATCCACGCCTCCCGTAATCGCCATCCGCAACGTGTCGCACACAAAACCAAGCGCGTGATGATCCTCTAGAAAATCGGGAAATGCCTTAAAGACCGCGCTTTCCTTTGGCTTCTCGACATCGTTCTCGACGCTGAGCAGCCCTTCCTTGCGGACCTTGTTCAGAAACACATACATCATCTTCAGCAGATTCAGATAGCGCCGCTTCGTCAGTTTTGAACCCGTCAGAACACCCTTCAGGCTGGCGACAATTCCTTTCAGAATGTGCATGGGGTTTGCGATCAGCAGCGTGCCCAGCGATGCGCCTCCGATAATCAGCAATTCGGCAGGTTGCACCAGAACCGGCAGATGCCCCTTCTCCATCAGGAATCCCCCAACTACCGCGCCAAAGACGATGACGATGCCGATAATGGCGAACATCTAGCTCCTCTCCTGTGTCACCGAGACGTGATTCCCGCCTGCGTGAATACTCGCCTGCATCGCCGACTGTGCCCGGCCCAACAGGCCCGAGAGATCTTCGCCACGTAGGGCCTGGGCCGCGCCGATGCTTACTGTGAGAGAAATCCGATCACCCCACCAGCGAAACTCGGTCGTCCTTGCAAGACCTGTCAGCGTTTGGGCATGGCTTGCGAGTGCTGCGGTGCTGCGCTCGTGCGATAGCACGAGGAAGTCATCATCGCCCCAGCGTCCAATCTCCTCCGTGGGCTTGAGTCCGCTCGCCAGCGTTCGTTCGACCGCTTCCAGCATTGCATCACAGGCGCTTAATCCATGCGACCGTCGCAACTCCAGCGCCTGGTCCACGCTTATCCAGAGAACACCTAGTGGAAGGTCGCCGCGGTCGAAATCTTCATGCAGGCGGGCAAGACGATCTTCCAGTTGTGTCTGACTCTCGCTGATCCTTGCATCGTCGTTCGACTCCCCATGAGGCAGAGCATCGATATTGTCTGCTGGGTGAAAAATCGCCTCCGAGCCGATTCGCGCTCCGGCCGCATCGCGCAGGGTCATCAATCGCGCCATAACCGGCAATTCGTATCCGAGTGCATGCTGGATACGAATTACGCTGCCGCCGCATCGGGAACGTTCCCCCTCCGCCTGGCGCCCCGGCCTTACCGCGCCTCCGGCCACAATCTGCTTCAGTAGATTGTGGGCAGACCTGCCGATTACTTCGCTCGCGTGATATCCCGTCATCATTTCCGCCGCACGGTTCCAGAGCACTAACTGGCCATCGAGGTCCGCCACGGCGGCACCCTCAGCAAACGCATCCAGCGCGGATTCCAGCAACTCGGCGCGTTCTGCCACACGCAATCCTTCCGCTCCGTTTATCGGCGCGAAAGCAGGCAACTTGATTTAGAAGGAATGCGATTAATGGCAGGAATTGAGCAATGAGAAAGTTGCGATCCGCTCAGAGCAGGTGGTTAGGTCCCCGCAGAAAAGCGCTTACTTCGAAAGTGCCCCGTTCCCGCTTAGCGGCAATCGAACTTCGAACTTGGTATTGCCCGGCTCCGACTGCACATCGATCTTTCCGCCAAACTTCTGCGTCACGATGCGATGTACAATCTCCAGCCCAAGGCCCGTCCCCGCTCCCTGCGGCTTTGTCGTAAAAAAGGCTTCAAAGATCCTCGGCAGAACATCGGCAGGAATCCCGGGACCATGATCCGTCACACTCACTGCCAGCCAACCTGGGTCATCAACCTTTCCGTCTGCGGGCTCGGTCCACGTCGCGATCTCTATGCAGCCCTGTGCCGGCGATGCGTCCGCAGCGTTGTCAATTAAATTCGTCCACACCTGGCTCAAAGCCGAGCCGCGCGTGTGAATCACCGAGGGCGCTGCCTCAAACCTTTTCTCCACCGCGATCTGCTTCACGCGCAACTTGTGGCCCAGGATCGTGATCGTGCTCTGCAAGCTGTCATGCACATCCAGTTCCTTCAGTGGCGATCTGTCATCGTATGCGAACTTCTTCACCGCCATCGCCAGATCCGAGATACGCGATATGCTCTCTTCAATCGAGCAAACCAGCGAAACGCTGGAAACCAGAGCGCCCAGCCAGTTCAGCGTGTCGGAGAAACTCTGCACATCGAAGAATTCTCGCGCGCACTTGAGCTCCTCTTGTTCGAAACCCATCGCGACCATCGCCGGCGCAATTGTGAACGCATTCTCGACGCCCGACTCGTGCAGCCATTCGCCCAGAGTCTCTTCAGCGTCAGCCTGTTCCAGAGAACTCATAGCTTTGCACTGGCACCCTTTCACGGCGTGCTTCAGCAGCCTATGCATGCATTCAAGTTGTTCCGGGCTCTTCTGCTTTTTCGAGGAACGCAGGCTCAGGTCCTGCAGCTTCAGCATGTTCTCCCGAAGTTGCGAGGCTGCCCGTTTTGCTGCGGATCCGGGGTTGTGCAACTCGTGCATCAGCCCGGCAGCCAGCGTTCCCAGAGAAACCAGTTTCTCGCGGTGCAAAGCCTCCGCCTGGTACGCCGAAAGTCTCGCAGCCATGTCCGAGAGAATGATCTTGCGCGCTCCAGGGCAGCACGACATCAGCTGCCAGAATTGTTCGCCGGTGAAACGTACCAAGGTCGAATCTTCGACCGCTGTAATCAGGAAGGCCGCGTGTGTCTTTCCGGTAAGAAACGGGGTTTCGCCAAAGCCATCGCCGTCCTGCGCCGTCCCTACTGTACTGCGCGAGCCGTCGGGCTCAACGCGATCTGCCTGGCACTTGCCATGCAGCAGCAGCCAATAGTACATCGTCGTGTTGCCCGGCTCGGTGAGCGTCGCTCCAGCCTTGGCCATCACCCGCTCGACTGCATCAATGCCAATGAGAGCGTTCACAGAGGTCGACAAGAAAGGACGGGTCTTTGTCAATTCCCCGGCAATCTCTCCAAAGGGAACTGCGTCGACGATGATTTTTTGTCCCGCCTCGTTCATTTCTGCTGTTTCGATCCCCATTTAGAATCCCGCGAGGTACTGATGCGCAAATTGCACAGCGATCGATCCCTCCCCCACTGCAGATGCCACCCGCTTTACTGACCCGTGCCGGACATCGCCTGCAACAAACACTCCCGGAACGCTGGTCTCAAGCAGAAACGGCTCGCGGCCTTCCTGCCACCCGCTAACCGCTTTTCCGTCCTGCTTCAGGTCCGGACCGGCCAGGAGGAAACCCTTCTCATCGCGCAAAATGTTCGATGGAAGCCACTCCACGCCGGGCTCTGCGCCGATAAATACAAATAATGAGCTGGCTGTAACGCAATACTCACCTTTCGGCCCGCGCAGACGCAAGGCCTCAAGCCGTTCTTCCCCTTCTGACGCGATTACTTGGGTATGCGTTTCCACTGAAATATTGGATGTGCGCTCGATCTCATCGATTAAGTATTTCGACATGGTCGCGGAAAGCCCGTCTCCACGCACCAGCATCGTCACTTTTCTGGCGTATTTGGCGAAATACAGTGCTCCTTGTCCAGCGGAGTTCGCCCCGCCAACGACAAAGACTTCCTCGTCCTTGCACGAGGTCGCCTCAACCAGTGCGGCACCGTAGTAGATACCCCTCCCGGTCAGCCTGTCGGAGCCTGGAATGCCCAATTTCCTCCACTGTACTCCCGGCGCCAGCAGTACCACGTGCGACGAGACCTCCCGCCCGTCCGCGAGCTGAACGAACCGGTACTGCCCGTCGATCCGCAGTCCCACGGCCCGCTGGGTTACAAATTCGGCGCCAAACCGTGCTGCCTGTACGTGCGCCCGGCGGCCCAGATCTGCGCCGGTAATTCCAGACGGAAAGCCCAGGTAGTTCTCAATCCGGGAACTCGAGCCAGCTTGTCCCCCAGGCGCTTCTGGCTCAATCACCAGGGTTTTCAGCCCCTCGCTCGCCCCATAGACCGCTGCCGCCAATCCCGCCGGGCCCGCGCCGACTACTACCATGTCGTAGAACTCCTGCGTCGCGTGCGTGCTCAGTCCAACCTTGGCTGCGACGGCGTCCTGATTGGCCTCCGACAGGGCGCTTCCATCGCTGAAGAGTACAACCGGAAGTTGCTCTGGCTTGAACTGTCTGTCGTTAAGAAGCTTTTGTGCCTCCTCGGAAGTTGTTGCATCCAGCCACCGGTACGGCACATGGTTCCGCGAGAGGAAGCTGCGCAGCTTATAGTCCGCCAGCGCCCAGCGATTCCCGATGACCCGCAAACCCTCAAATGGCGGTCTGTAACCCGCCTTCCAATCGTCCAGCAGGTCATTCAGAACCGGGTAGAGCTTCTCCTCGGGTGGATCCCACGGCTTGTTGAGGTAATAGTGGATCCGCGCTGTGTTGATCGCCTGGATGGCGGCTTCCGTGTCCGCGTATGCCGTAAGAAGCACCCTTTTTGCTTCGGGATAGACCTCCCGGGCACGCTCCAGAAACTCGACTCCAGGCATGCCCGGCATCCTCTGGTCGCTTAGTAGCAGCGCAACAGGCTCCTCGCGGGCTCGCAATTGGCTCAAGGTATCTAGAGCTGCCTGCCCGCTTGCCGCTCGCATCACTCGATAGTCCGCTCCATACTCACGCCGCAGGTCTTGGACAACTGCTTCGAGAACGCTCACGTCATCGTCAACTGCTAGTAAATTCGGCCTCGCCATGATCTTCTCAGTCTACCGTTTTCGTCGAATTTCATCGGCTTTCGTTCATATCAAAGCGGTTCCGCTCAATCCGAGCGAGATGTCGCATTTTAGTTTTCAATACACCACACTACAGCCATACTGTGCCAAATCGGTAAACATGGTCACAAGGCAACCGAACTGCTTTCCCCGTGACGAATTCGTCACTTGGGCTGTACTCTAAATTGCGGGGTATTACTAAGGTGCAGGTACCCTTGAGCAAAGAGAGTGACGAAAGTCCTGTGTATCATTTCCACTGCACCTAGTGGGAGTTTTCCCCGAGCTTTTCTGGGCGGCTGCCGATAACCGAAGCGAGGCAGAAGTAGTACCGTCCGATGTTTGGCAGCACCCGGCCCGTGAGAGAAGGGAAGCCGGTTCGGCCCACAGTTGAACTGTTTTACAGGCGATGAGGCGCAAAACATGAACAAAGTCATTCTCGCGGATTCACAAGCAATTTTTAGAGCGGGGACAGCCAAGGTCCTCGCAATGGACGAAGATCTTCGCATCATCGCCCAATGCACCGACCTTGACCGCATGATGCATGCGATTACCACGTTCCCCGGCTCGATTGTGGTGTTTGCCGCATCTCTTCGGCCCGATATGGCTCGTCTGCGTACGCTGCTTGAAGCTTCCAACAGCCGCGGCATCGTCATCGCTGAGAACACCGAGGCAGCTTCCAGCTATCTCCAGCAGGGATTCCGAGGCGTAGTGTTCCGGAATGTCACCGGCCAGGCGCTTGTTGAGTGCGTTCGCCGCGTCGCTGCCGGCGATACTTGGGCTCCTCCGCAACTTCAGCTTCCCGACTCGCCAGAAGAAGACATGGTAGGCACCCGGGTTCGCGATCGTCTTACGCCCAAAGAGATGCGTATCGTTGCGCTCATCGTCCAGGGCTGCAAGAATCGCGAAATTGCGTTGCGCCTTAAAACGACCGAGCAGGTCATCAAGAACTATCTTCGCTCCATCTACGACAAGACCGGTGTCAGCGACCGCCTCGAACTCGCGCTCTTCACAATCCACCACCGCGTCCTCGCGCAGGCTGCGGCGGAAGTGGGCAGCAAGCTCGAAGCAGAGATGCAGCAGGCGCCCGCCCCAGTCGCTTCCAGTTCTCCAGCACTTGCACAGTCGTAGTTCAGACCGAATCAACTTCCCGTGGCCGCTGATTCGTCAGCGGCCTTTCTTTTCCGACCATGTCCACAGACTTTGACTGGACCACCGGCCCGCTCGCTGAAGGGTTGCACTGCTATCGCGCAGAGCGGTTCTTCGAGGCCCACGAATATTGGGAAGCCGTCTGGCTTACGCTGGCTGAGCCCGAGAAGAGCTTTCTGCAATCCCTGGTGCAGATTTCAGCAGCGTTTCATCACTTGAGCCGGGGAAATCGCATTGGAGCGGGATCTCTGCTCTCGCGTTCCATTCGCCGGCTAGACAAATCTCCATCTCACTTTTGCGGTATAGACGTCACGAGACTGCGTATCGAAGCCCGCATCTGGCTTATCGCGATCGAACAAGGCAACACGGACCTGCCTTCCGCATATCCCGCGTTCGAGATCGTCAATCAAAACTCGGCAACTGGAGAGTCATCAGCGAGCGCGGCAGGATAGCGATTTCTGCTGCGTCTTGCTCTGCGCCTGCCGAAGTCTCTAGATTCCCATTCGCGAGGGTGCCGCCCCCAGCTTTTCCGCCACGCTCTTCGCCTGCGTGAAAAGCAGAAGATAATCAGGTCCTCCCGCCTTCGAATCCGTTCCGCTCATATTGAAACCGCCAAACGGATGAGCGCCAACCATCGCCCCTGTGCACTTGCGATTCAGGTACAGATTCCCTACGTGATACTCGCGGGACGCGATGTCCAGCGCCTCTCGCGACCCCGTATAGATCGCACCCGTTAGCCCGTACTCGGTGTTGTTCGCAACCTTGATGGCATCCTCAAAGCCATTCACCTTGATGATTGCCAGCACAGGTCCGAAAATCTCCTCTTGGGCAATCACCGCATCTGGCGCGATATCCGCGATTACCGTCGGCTCGATAAAGAACCCTCCGTCGGCATTTTCGACGGCTTTGCCTCCTGAAACCAGCCGCCCTTCCTTTTTGCCGATGTCGATGTACTTCAGAATTGAATCCATCGCGGCCTTGTTGATTACCGGCCCCATGTTCAAGTTCGTCGCCGGATCGCCGACCTTCAATGTTGCCACCTTCTCGCGTACTCGTTCCACAAACACGTCGTATAGGGGCGCGTCCACAATCGCTCGCGAGCAAGCTGAGCACTTCTGCCCACTGAATCCGAATGCCGCAGCTACAACACCCTCTACAGCCGCATCCAGATCCGAATCTGCCATCACCACGGTCGAGTCTTTGCCGCCCATTTCGAGGATCGTTCGCTTAATCCAGACCTGCCCTTTCTGGTGTTTCGCTGCTCGCTCATGAATCTCGAGCCCCACATCGCGCGAGCCTGTGAACGCAATAAACCGAGTCTTCGGATGTTCCACGATTGCATTGCCAAAACTCGCGCCTGATCCGGGGCAGAAATTCACTACCCCTCCCGGCAATCCAGCTTCTTCCAAAACTTCGATAAACTTCGCAGCAATCGTAGGGGAGTCGCTCGACGGCTTCAGAATCACGGTGTTTCCCGTGACGATCGAAGCCACCGTCATTCCTGCCATGATTGCAAAAGGGAAATTCCATGGCGGAATTACCGCACCCACTCCCAGTGGGATGTACACGAGTTGGTTGTGCTCGCCGGGCAATTGAATCGGCGTCTCCGACTTCGAGAGCCGCAGCGCCTCGCGCGCGTAGAACTCCAGGAAGTCAATTGTCTCGCCAACATCTGCGTCTGCTTCAGCCCAGTTTTTGCCGACTTCATACGTCAGCCACGAACAGAACTCGAACTTCCGTTCACGGATGATTTCCGCGGCATTCAGCAGCAGGGAAACCCTCGTCTCAACTGACGTGCGGCTCCAGGTCTCAAATGCATCGAGAGCAGCCTTCATAGCCTTCTCGGCGTGCTCGGCTCCAGCCTTCTGATGAATTCCGACAACCTGCGAAGGCCGCGCCGGATTGAAAGACTTTATCTTGCCTTCGGTTCTCAGGCGGTGTCTGCCGATGATGAGGTCGTATTCCTGCCCCAGGTGGCTGGCGACTTGATCCAGCGCCGCCCTCATCTGGCGCGCCACCGCATGGTCGTTGAAATTGGTAAACGGCTCGTTCCGGAACTCGCCCTTGGGCGAGCGCGGCTTTATTTCGGTGGGAAGAGTCACAGTTGCCATAGCGAGAACGATTGTATTCCTTCAGGCGTGATGTTCGCGGCGTCCAAGGTCGCCTGTAATTGGACTCACTTCGCGGCCACAGGAATCTCTTTTTCTTCCCACTTCCCGCATTCCACCGACTCTTAACAGGCTCTCGACGTTAGTAAGCAAACAAAGCACTTCACTTCCTCTAAGCCACATCGTCCAAGGCTCCTGGAAGCAGGAATTTCACCGCTAACTTGTAATCGCGGCAATTTCATTACATCCGCGAAACTAAACTGCCCGGTCTGGGTTGCTAATTAGGTACCCTTGTCCGGTTCGAGTTCATTTAAGAAGGCGGGGTACAAGAGTATTCGGCGACGACAATGCTGGCGGTTCTGTCGATCTAGAACCAGCGCATCGACCGAGTTCTGTGAGGGATAATGACACCCCTATCCGGTTCCAACTGTCTGCGTACACCTCCTTTTTCTTCCCTTCCACGCTCTGCTTCACGTCCGGCTCTCCAACATTGGAAGGTAATTGGCTCGGCGATCGTCGCTCTGGCATTCGCTGCTCAGTATGGGGTTGCCCAGCAGCCCTCCCCCATTCCGAATTGGACACCCTCTTCGCCGGGCACATCTGCAGGTCAATACAGTCAGAACGGTTCCAATCAGGCGTACGGATACGCTCGTCAGCCGTATGATCAGGCCCAGACCGAGCAGGCTCCAGCCTACGATCCGCCTCCGGATTATCCACAGCAATATAGCCAGGCTCCAGACAACCAGCAGCAATACGCGTATCAGCCGCCTGCCGATGCAGACTCCGGCCAGCCGTGGGGCATTCCCGACAACGGCGTGGTTCAGAGCTACCAGCCGCAACAGGCACTGACTCCCGATCGCCTGGAGCAGATGCTGGCTCCCATTGCCCTCTACCCCGATAACCTGGTCTCCATCGTCCTCGCAGCCTCGACGTATCCTGCGGAAGTATCGTCCGCGGCGCAATGGCTTCATATGCAGGGCGGAGCGCCTGCGGAACAAATCGCAGCTGGAGCTAATGCGCAATCAAGCTGGGATCCCAGCATCAAAGCCCTCACAGCCTTCCCGCAGGTTCTCGATACGATGTCGCAGAACCTCCAATGGACTACCGACCTCGGCAACGCTTACTACAATCAGCCGCAGGACGTCATGCAGACCATCCAGGTGCTGCGCGGTCGCGCTCAAGCGGCGGGGAATCTTCAAAACACGCAGCAGCAAGAGGTGGTGGTAGACCAGGGAGAAATTCAGATTGCTCCCCCTACTCCCGAAGTTGTCTACGTTCCGCAGTACAATCCGTGGGTGGTTTATGGGGAGCCGCTAAGTCCCTACCCCGCCTATGCGTGGGCAGGGCCCTCCAATGGCGTGTATATCGGATGGAGCCCGGGCATCTACCTGGATGCTTTCGCTGCACTCCCCTTCGGCTGGCTCGGATGGGGGCTCGACTGGTACTCCCACGCTATCTTCTACCGCAATGACGTCTGGTGCCCCCGTGGCTATCGAGGCCGCGACTGGGGCTTTGCCCACGGCGGCGCTCGCTACTGGGGATATCACGGCGAGATGGCTCGATGGCGCGAGCGCGGCTGGGGTGGACGCGGGGGTTGGGGTTCGCGGGATCGTTGGCAGGACCACACGTTCCGCTCGGGCCTTGACCGTGGCCGCAATCGCGGCTGGGGACACAACGGGGGCGATGACTGGGGCAACCGCGGCGGCAATGGTCATGGCGGCCGAGATGGCGGATCCTGGGGTCGCGGCGGTGGCTCCGGCCACGGCGGGGATCGGAACGGTGGAGACTGGGGTCGCAATGGTGGCGGGCAAGGCGGCTACGGTGGACAGAACGGCGGTTCCTGGAGCCATAACGGAGGCGGCCAGGAAAATGGCGGGAATGGTGGCCACAGCGGCAACGGAGGCGGGCAGGGCGGCTACGGTGGCCGCACTGGCAATGGCGGAGGCCAGGGTGGTTATAACGGCGGCCAGAATGGCGGCAGCTGGGCTCGGGGCGGTAACGGGCAGAACGGCGGGTTCGGGCGCGGTGGCAACGGCATCCCCAACGGAGGCTCTTATGCCCGCGGAGGAGCCGAAGCTCATGTCCCCAACGGCCGCAGCCTCGGTTTCGCGGGTTCTCTTAACGGCGGCTACGGCCAGCAGGGAAGAGGTTTCCAGAACTGGCAGGCTTACAATCGTGCCCCGCAGGCAGTCGGCCGTCCCCAGCAGCCACAACAGTATGGCGGTGGGCAATCGTTCGGGCAGGGACGTCAGGGCTACGGCTCCGCGCCACAGCATGTCTATGGCGGCAACTACGGAAGCCCGTACCGCGGAGGATCGTCTGGAGTCTACAACTCGCGTCCAGGCTTCGGCGGCAATTACGGACAGCAGTATCGCTCGCCGAGTTCCGGCTATGGTTACAGCGGGCGCTCTTACGGCGGATCTTCCGGCATAGCCCGGGCACCATCCGGCGGCGGGGGATTCTTTGGCGGCGGTGGGGGTCATTCCTCGAATAGCTACAGAGGCGGCGGCAGCTTCAGTGCTCCCCGGGCCCCGAGCTATAGCAGCCACTCGTGGGGTGGCGGTGGCGGCAGCTTCAGCGCTCCCCGCTACAGCGGCGGCGGTGGGAGCCACTCATTCGGTGGCGGCGGTGGCGGCGGCCACTCATTTGGTGGTGGCGGCGGCGGGTCGCACTTCAGCGGCGGTGGTGGCGGTCATTTTGGCGGTGGCGGCGGTCACTTCGGTGGTGGCGGGGGCCATTCCGGTGGCGGCGGAGGCCACTCGGGTGGCGGTGGGGGACATCACCGATAAGCAGATGTGCTGATTGCAAGGAAAAGAGCGGCAGCTACCACGCTGCCGCTCTTCGTTTTTCCGCCCGGATTTGAAGGCTACTTGAAGACTCCGTTGCCCCGGTTCAGCTCATCGCGGTGCGCCTTGTAGTCCACCATGGAGAGGAAAGCCGCACTGCTGAGGGCGTCGCCTTCTCTCGAAGCACGAATCGCTGCACCGACCTTGTCGATTCCATCGGCTTGCGGACACACCCATACGATCGCAAAGGTACCGGGCGCGCTTGTGTGTACAGCCGGAACATCGATCTCGTACTCGACGATGGTTCCGTCGGCCAGTTGTTTTTCGAGAAGCGGCACGATGAAGCTCTTGCTCAACTGATCCACCGCATCGTCCGATGCATCCGGCTTGAGGGTGTAGAACGCCACCTGCACGTACCCGTTCTTGTATGCGCCGGGTTTCCAGTTGTAGTAGTGGCTCACATCGATGGAATCCCAGTGCTTCGTCGCGCTCTCCAGGACTGATCGGCTGGTTCCTCCGGCTCCCGAGATCTGATCCAGCACCTTCATCAGTCCTGCAATCGAAGTGGAAGACCACCAGTCGTCGTGGGTGAACTGTCCAGGCGTGTGCACTACATTCTCATCATTCCCGTAACCGACCAGTGTTCCATCTGCCACTGCTTTGTCGAGAACGGCCTTATCCGCATCTGCAGCCTTCGCCATCTCCGGCCAATGTGCGCGCGGGATCTCCCAGTTCGCGATATACGTGTACATCGGCGGTTTCTGTTTCACTTCCTGAGCTTGTGCCCAGGGCCCCACGGACCACAATGCTGTGAACGCAATCGCGCACAATCCTGTGATCGAGCTTCTCGTGCTTGTCATTCGCTTTTCTCCGGTCTTACTTTCTAGCCGGTGAGGAGGGGGAATTACCGACCAGAGCGACTGTACAAGCTTCAGCGCCTGGCTGCATACAGCCGTTTCGCGAGCAGCGCATGCGGCTTCAAGGGATTGAAGTGCTGTAGTGAACTTCAACAAAACCGTTCTTATAAGCTGTGACGTTTTTGAGAGTCCATCTTTTTTCCATCGATAGTTCCCCAAACAGCCGTAGGCCATCCCCGACGAGCACGGGAGCCACCGTCAGCCTGATCTCATCCACCATCCCAGACTCGAGGAAGCGTTGGGACAACATCGCCCCTCCGACGAGCCATACATTGCGAAAGCGGGGCGCAACGCTGCTCTTCATGAACTCTTCGAGATCGCCTGCATGAAACTCAACATTCGCTTTCGCCGCCTGCAGTTTGCGTCGGGTAAGTACCAGGCACGGAGTCTTGCCATAAGGCCAGCCCAACTCCATAGCGTGCTCGTATGTCCGTGAGCCCATCACGTAGCAGTCGATGCTCTTCATGAACGCCGCCATGTCATCGTCTGTTATCGCGACGCCCGCTTCGTATTCGCCGCCGCATTCCTCAAGCCACGCGACACTGTTGTCTTTTCGCGCAATGAACCCATCCAGGCTCGAGACCATGTGCAGAGTCACTAGAGGTTTATTCCATTCGTCGGACATGGTCTCTCCTCTTCCGATCGCGACGTTCGCGAACATCGTCAGAATGCCCGCCAGAGCTAAAGCCCGGCAATCTCTCTCTGCACATCCTCAATGACGGACCAGACGCCGATCCCAATTCCTTTGGCCATCTGCGCAAGATCTGCAATGTTGTGCGCCAGGAACACCCATGCAGACTGATTCGCTGGATCAGCTTCCCACCAACCTCCATATGCACCCGGCCAGCTGACTGTCCCGGGACTTCCACGACGAAACATATCGGACTTGTCTTGCTCCAGCACAACCGAAACGCCAAGCCCGAACCCCCGTCCGACCGCAAAGGGTTTCCGTCCCAGGAATACCGAATTTGCCCGCTGCTCATCGGTAAGCTGGTTCTCCATCATTTTCCGCAAGGTCACGGGGCTGAGCAATCGAACTCCATCGACCTCGCCATCGCCCAGAAACAACCTTGCAAACTTCAGGTAGTCATCCAGAGTGGACCACAGGCCCACAGCGCCCGACTCATACGCCATCTCTTCGGGCCTTTCTTCGACGACTACGCCGCCCCACGTCTGCCGCTTCATCAAGCGCCCTTCATCGTCGAATCCGTATGCCGCCGACCTCCTGATTCGCTTCGCCGGTTCGACCCAGAAGCAGGTATCCCTCATGTCCAGCGGCGCAAAGATTCGCCGGCGCAACACCTCGCCGAGGGATGCACCTTCGATCCGCGCGATCAGAAGGCCCAGCAGGTCCGTCGAATTGCCGTAGTACATTGCGCTGCCGGGTTGAGCCACCAGGGGCAATTCCGCCAGCCGCCGGATCCACTCGCCTGGAGCAACTTCGGTGTCGATATCTCCTCCGAGCCGCTCACGGTAAGCCGCCGAGAGGGGACTGCGATGCGGATCCCCGTAGGTAAGCCCGGAGCGATGGGTCAGGAGATCGTCGAAGGTGATCGGCCGCTCTGCCTCAACTGTGTCGTCAAGCGTACCGTCCGGCCTGCGCAGCACTCGCATCTTTGAGAACTCCGGCGCCACGCGCGCAATCGGCTCGTCCAGCGCGATCACGCCTTCGTCGACGAGCATCAGAGCGGCGACAGAAGTGATTGGCTTGGTCATCGAGGCGATCCGGAATAACGTGTCGCGCTCGATCGGCAACCCATTTTCGATGTCGCGCCAACCTGCTGACGCAAATTGGACCTGCCCTTTCCGCTGTAGCAGTACAGCCGCCCCCGCCAGCTGACCCGCATCAACGCTTTTCCGCATCACCCGCTCGATTAGTTCCCCTTGTTTCATCTCGGTCGACCTCTATTTAGTAATTGATTTATAAAATAATAAAATTATAAAATCAAGCAGATGACAGAGAATGACTTGAAAGCCGGCCGGCAGCCCCGCGTCAAAGGCGGCAAGCGCGAGCGTACTCGGGCAACGCTGCTCGAGGCGGCGCGCCAGCTTATCCGCGAGAAGGGGCATGAATCTGCAACTCTCGAAGCTATCGCCGAGCGCGCCGGTATGACGACCGGAGCCATCTACGGGAATTTCAAAAACCGGGAGGACCTGTTCGTCGCGCTCGCGCAGGCTTACTGGAGACCGATCCGGCCGAAGGTCAAAGCCGGGGCCAATTTCGCGGACGTCATGCGGGCCATCGCCGATGCGACCATCGCGGCTATCCAGGATCGACAGCCCGTCGTCGTTGGCCGCCTGACCGGAATGGCTTACGCCAGCGGCAACGAAGAGATGCGACAGCGCGTACTTGCGGTCACCCGCGACAGCTACGATTTCGGCGCGGACTGGCTATCCTCCGTGGTGCCACCCGAACAGCTTCCGCTGCCGGCCGTCCAGCTGGTGCGCGTGGTGCATGCCATGATCGAAGGGCTCACCTTCCAGCGGCTGCTGACACCCGAGCTTATCTCGGACGAGACGATCAGAGCGGCATTTCTTGCTCTAGACAGGACATCAGTGAGGCGATGAGTCCCAGCCTTCACCCAAACCGAGCGAGTGAGACCATGCCGCCGGACTGTTTGAGAGTGTTCAATGCTAGGCACGCATTCAATCGCCCCTTTCGATGAGTGACTGTCCTCCCAAGCGGATCCTGACGAATCGAAGAGTTAGACGAGGGGCCGCAATGGATATCAGGCCGCCTGATGGGCCTTCTGTTGATTTGATGTGTACTCTTTAACACGGTTCGGGCTAATTGAGGCAAGCGAGGGCCCCTACTCGTCCCGTAATCATTGTTCAATCCCTCGTTCCTCGTCCCATTGCTCGCGTGCCTGGAATGTGTTTCTTTCCCCATTGCACGAAAGCACTCAAGATTGCGCCGAGTTCTCGACCTTTGTCGCTCAAAATGTAGGAATAGCGTGGCGGCCGTTCCTCGTATTTTGAGGCAACAATGATCTCGGCGTTCTGTAGCCGCCTCAACCGGTCGGCCAAGAGATTAGTCGGAATACCCTCCGGTGATTCAGCTAGTTCCTTGAAGGTGCTCTTGCCGCGGAGCAAATCGCGAACGACGAGTAGCGACCACTTGTCGCCAAGCAGATCGAGCGAACAGGCAACCGCGCATGGGGAGCGGCGTGATGGAACAGAGACGAAACTTTGCCTTCTCATGATTAACAGCCCTAGTCACTTGTTAATTGCAAGTCATAATTCTAAGTAAATTCCTGGTGACTTGCAAATTGCAAGTCACAATGCTAAGTTCGCACAAGTAACTTGCAAAATGCAAGTCACTCAGTGGGGCGCGGACCGAATATGCATCAGGCTTCACCGCAGGAGCATTTCCGGCGGCATGCGCAACGAAGTTTTCAGGAGGTTTCTCAATGCCGATCGTACGAATCGAACATGCTGTGCCAGACTTCGCTAAATGGAAACAGGCTTTTGACCGCGATCCGGCGGACCGCAAAGGCTCGGGCGTTCGTCGCTACCAGATATCCCGTCCGGTCAACGAGCCTAATTACGTAATGGTCGACTTGGAGTTTACAAACGAAGGCGAGGCCGAAGCGTTTCTCGCGGCTATGCAACGACTCTGGAGCGGAGCCGGTAAGGCGATCATGCGTAACCCTCGCGCGTACATCGCCGAGGTTTTGGAGGCCAATGACATTTGAAGTGCGCTAGGACACATCCCCTTATCTTCTCGGACACGCATTCAATCACTGCCGGCGACGGCCAAGGAAAGAGGTTCACTTGGACACACGCATCGACCACATTGCAGGCGGCATTCACCGCATTTCCACGTGGGTTCCCGCACACGGCATCACATTCAACCAGTTCCTTATCGCCGATGAGCAGCCAGCTCTTATTCATACAGGGGAGTATGCCTTCTACGACAACGTCAGGAAGGCGGTGGCACAGGTCATCGATCCTTCGACACTGGCCTACGTGGCCCTGCTGCACTGGGAGGGCGACGAGAACGGCGGGATGGACCGCTTCATGCGGGATGCGCCCAAAGCCAAACTCGTCGGCTCTGCGCTTTCAATTCAGCTAAACGCGCGCGGATTCGGCATTACCGATCGGGTCCGAGGTTTCGAGGACGGACAAACGTTGTCTCTCGGGCGACATAAGTTGCGGTTTCTCGAGACGCCACACGTGCATCATTGGGACTCGATGATGGTCGTCGAAGAGTCGACTAAGAGCCTGTTCCCCTCCGACCTGTTCCTTCAACCCGGCGATCAGCCGCCGGTGGTCACAGAAAACTTGTCTGACCCGATGTGCGAGGTTTACCGGCAAGTTGGGATTTTCGCGCACGAGGCTCCCGTCCGACGGGTTGTGGATCGCGTCGCTGCACTGGATCTGGACTGGGTCCACGCGATGCACGGGGGAACGCTGACCGGACGGGCGCTTCCATCGTACATAGCCGCTCTGCGGCGACAAGAATTCGCGTATCAAGGGCTTCTTCTGGGCCGTCAGGTAGAGGCCCCTACGACACCGTTTCAGACGGCAACCAATCGTTAGATCAGCTATGCACCACGATTCTTGAAACAGGAAGGGAACTAAGATGCATCGACGGAAATTTTTAGAGATCTCGACACTCGCCGCAATCGCAACGCCCGCCAAGGAGGTCATAGCGATGAATTCCCCCAATCAACAGCCACCTGTACTCCAAATGATGGTCACGCCTGAAGAGGCACAGGTTTATAAGATGCTCGGCGGTGGCGAGGCTCGTCTGCTGGCTACGGGGGAAAGAACAAACGGAGCGTGGTTCATGGGCCGCTTCCGCGAAGATCCCGGGTTCATGACTCATCTGCACTACCACCCGAACACCGACGAGCAGGTATATGTGATTGAAGGTGTGCTCTCCGTCTACATCGACGAGAAGTGGCATGAACTCGGTCCTGGAACACTCGGAGTCCTTCCCAGGGGCAAGCCGCACGCCCAGGGCAACCGCGGGGACGGCCAGTTCACTTCGTCGGATCGGGTGCCCCGGCGGGATTCGAAAAACTCTTCCCTGCCGTCGACGCACTGATGAAGCGGATGAAACCCAATACGCCCGAATTCATTGCGGAGTTTCAGCAGATCATGTCGCGCTGCGACATCGTCTCTCTGGGACCAGCTCCCAAGTAACAGTGCTGTAATAGTTACTCGGAAATCCTCTGAATGAAGGCATCTCCTATCCCGAAGGCGATGGTGCGGCACAAGCCAGCAGGATCTCTTCCTGAAAGTCTGGACTCCGTGGTCGCCGTCGCCGGGATGGCGGAACTGCCTCGGTACCACGTCATTTCCGGCGCTTTTTTGGCCAACTTGCGATTCCAGGGACCACAATGGCAACTACCTTGTATTCGACAGCACTAACAAATAAATCGGTTTCTGATTTCTCAATTTGCACCGGCGAACTACCGAAACATAGCTGTCAGCTCCGAGATGTACATCGCCTCATCCGCGAAGGTGAACTTGCCATCGTCAATCACCTCGCGCGCTGCGTGCAGAAACGCCGTGAGGGCCGCGCGGCTGAAGCCGGAGCCGAGGCTGATCCGGCGCACGCCCAACTCGCCCAGTTCCGCCACTGAGAGCTGGTTCGCACCCTTCAGACCCATCAGCACATTCACGGGCTTCTTCACCGACGAGCAGACGGTTCTGATCTCCTCTGCGGTGGTCAGACCGGGCGCGTAGAGCACCTCGGCACCCGCCTTCTCGTAGGCCTGCAAGCGGCGGATCGTGTCCTCCAGATCCGGGCGTCCATGGAGGTAGTTCTCAGCCCGCGCGACAAACATGAAGGGGAAGGGAAGCTTCCTAGCCGCCTCGGCGGCGGCAGCTACTCGTTCTACCGCGTGGTTGAATTCGTAAATTGGATCGGCCTCATTCCCGGTGGCGTCCTCAATAGACCCGCCTACCAAGCCTGTCTCCGCCGCGAGCCGGATGGTCTCCGCCGCATCCTCCGGGCGATGCCCGTAGCCGTTTTCGAGGTCGGCCGCCACGGGCAGACTTGTTGCCTCCAGGATCGACCTGGCATTGGCGAGGGACTCGGCCCGGTTCACCGCTGCCGTTCCGTCTTTGCGGCCGAGGGAGAAGGCGAGTCCGGCACTTGTGGTTGAAAGAGCCTCGTATTTCAGGCTGGTGAGAATGCGCGCCGATCCTGCATCCCATGGATTTCCGATGACAAACGGCCTGTTGCTCTGGTGTAGTGTCTGGAATACGACGGCTTTCTCGGTCTGAGTGAACATAAAAACTCCCGCTGAGAAAGTTATTGCACAACCGGCCCAACCATTTCCCTAGAGATGCCGCCCGATTTGCCGGGGCCGGTCTCACGCGCAGCCGGAACTCAATGCCGGCAAACCGTTTTGCATATTTTGCGCGTGAAAAGCTCTTGTAAACCGGCATACAATTGCAGGCCAGGAACGATCCGGAGCCGCTCGCGCGTCCTTCGCAGACAGACCCCATCCGGACCGGCATAAGTTTGATCTCGGTTGTTCTGCTTTCTTTTTTGCATTCTGGAGGCACGGGATGATCCGTACTGGGGCATTACTCGTACTCGCTCTCTCTCTTACAGTCCCTGGGTTTGCAGCTGAACGCGTGAGCGTGACCCAACTCGAAGCGATTCTGGCCAATGCCACCGCTGAACAAGACAACGCCTTCGCGTCCCGGCTTGCCACGCTCGAGCTCACGGAGCGCTTCAGCTCAGAACGTCTTGAGCATTGGAAAAAGTCTCTGCCTGGGACCCGCTCGCAGCGTGCTCTGGCCGGACTTGCCGATCGCTCGGTTTTTCACAATCCGCCTCAGAGCGAGATTCTTGCCAGTCCTGTTCCTGACCTTGCCGAGCAGCGTCGCATTATGGCGCTTGTCGCGAGCTACGTTGGCAAGACGATTCCACAATTGCCGCGGTTCTACGCCTCTCGCGCGGTCACGCATTTTGAAGATGATCCGTCGGACACTCGCACCGCGTCCTGGACAGGCACCGATTCGCTGCGCGCCATTCGTATTTCCAGAACCGCCGTGCTCTATCGCGATGGCGAAGAGGTTCTGGAGCCGGGCCTGTTCAAGATCGATGCGCATCCTTCGGACTCGGCCGGCAAAGGAAACGAGGCGGGGCTCAAGACATGGGGCACTTTTGGTCCTATCCTCGGTCTCGTTCTTGTCGACGCTGCTCAGAACAAACTAGAGTTCGCGCGCTGGGAGAAGACGTCGTCTGGCAAAGCAGGGGTGTTTCAATACACAGTTCCGAAGGCGCGTTCTCACTATGAAGTCCGGTTCTGCTGCGTGTCATCTTCATTCGGCCTTGAGAGCAAGCCCTTTTCTGGGATGAGCGCCTATCATGGCGAAATCGCGGTTGATCCCTCTACGGGAGTTGTTCAGCGTCTCAGCATCGAAGCAGAACTCGACAGCAGCGATCCGATCTCCCGTGCGGCTCTTGTCGTCGAATATGGTCCGGTCGAACTCGGTGGTGCTTCGTACATCTGCCCAACGCGAAGTGTCTCGATCTCCCTTGCTCAGACCCTTCGCAAGACACAGGACACCAGCGGCCGCTCCTGGACGGTGATGGGACCGCAGCAACTTCTGCTGAATGATGTCAGCTTCTCGCAATATCACCTGTTCCGCTCAGACTCGCGTGTGCTGAGCGCCGATGAAGAGCGCGCGGAGGGACTCGCACCCGACGCCACGCTGCCGACACCAGACCCGACGGAGATGCTGCCCGCCGAAGAGGAACTCGCGGATAGTTCCTCCTCCAAACCGGTGGATCCGGCCTCAGCGGCCATGCAGAAAGGTGCTTCCGAGCCGACGGCTGCGGCCGAGCCTCAGGAAATTACCACGGCCAAGACCTCCCGCGTCCCGGATGTCCCCGAACAGGTATCCGATCAGACTGGACCTCAGGCAGACGATCTTACGCTGCGCGTCAGTTCTCGACTTGTCGAGGTGAACGTCGTGGCTCTCGACAAAAAAGGTCGTCCAGTCACCGATCTCAAGCCTCAGGATTTTGAAGTTTACGACAACGGCGTCAAGCAAAATGTCAGCTCTTTCCTGCAGACGAATGCGGAATCCGTTCCACAGCCTACAGCCGCAACGCCTTCCCTGGTATCGGCGGAGTTCTCCAACCACGCTCCGCAAGACCTGCAGGCAGCTCGAAATCAGGAGAACTCAGTCGTTCTGCTGATCGACTCCAGCAATCTCAGCTTTGGAGATTTCACCGATGCGCGCCAGCAGATGTTGCGCTTTCTGCGCACGGTTGCACCCAATGAGCGCGTGGCTCTCTACGCGATGAAGTACCACAACTACCAGGTGCTGCACGAAGCGACTACCGACCATGACGCTCTCGCAGCCCAGCTTGCCCACTGGAAGGCCGACGTACAAGACGTTGCCAACGCACAGGATGAAGAGCAACGCAATCGCCAGCAGATTGAGACTGTGCGCAGCCCTGAAGATCACTTGAGCGTTAACGGCAACTACACGATGGATTCAAGCACGCAGCAGGAAGCACTCGATCCCAAACTGCGCGAACTTGGCAGCCGTCCCGGTCCAACCTCGCTCGGCATTCTTGTAGAAGTAGCTCATCACCTCTCCGCGGTTCCCGGCCATAAGAACCTCATCTGGGTGACCAGCGATAACGCGCTCGCCGATTGGAACAAGCTCTCTTACAACATCGACAAGGGAAGCAAGTACATCGAGCCCATCGCCCTGAGAGCGCAGGAAGCCTTGAATAACGCGCACGTCAGCGTCTATCCCCTCGATGCCTCGCGGCTTGAGGCCAACGTCGTGACCGCCGATATCGGCCGCCGCAACGTGGAGTTGACGCCAACATTTCAACGACCTGCCACCCTTGAGCATGAACTTGAAGGCGCCGAGGCTACCGCCGGCGTCGATACCAATCCCATGGTTCAGAACCGTCAGTGGGGCAACGGAAGCCGCCTCGCTGCCGCAATGGAGCAGGACATTCATCCTATCCAGGGAGTGTTTCGTGAAGTGGCCGATGCAACCGGCGGCCGTACGTTCCGCCGCTCCGGCAACATCATCGGCGAACTCAATGCAGTGGTTGCCGACGGCCATGCAACATACATGTTGGCCTTTTCACCGAGCCAGCCGGCGGATGACCAATACCACCTTCTCACGGTCAAGCTCATCGGCCACCACGATGCAACGCTGCGATTCCGGTCCGGCTATCAGTACGACAAAGAGGCAGCGACGCTCAAGCAGCGTTTTGCTCAAACAGTCTGGCAGCCAGTCGACGCCAGCGAGATCGGCGTAACTGCGAAAGTTGTCACCGATGCTGCAGGCAACGCGCTGCGCGTCACGGTCGCAGGGGCGGATCTGGCTCTCAGACAGCAGAAGTCCACCTGGGCGGGCAAGCTCGACATCTTTCTGGTCCAGAGAGATCAAGAGGCCCTTCGCGCCAAGGTCTCGGGTCTGACCGTCGGACTTCACCTGAAGCCCGTCACCTATGAGCGCGCTATGAAGCAGGGCCTCACCTTTGACCAGCGCATCGAGTCAAAGCAACTGGAAGGTTCGCTGCGTGTCGTTGTTGTCGACGTTACGTCAGGACGCATCGGATCGGTAACTGTACCATCGCACGCGCTCGTTGCGGCCCGCTGAGGCTGGCGTGGCACGTTGCGAGGGTCGATAATCAACGCACGGGGCTGTTGCTCCGCTATGGCTGTGGAAACAGGTGGCATCACAATTTCGTCGGGAATCAAGCTTCGCGTCGCAATGGCCCTCGCGGTCATTGCCGATGTCTTGCAGATGGCGCTTTTCCCGCTCTTCATCGAAGGCGCGGCTTCGCCTGTCGACGACGTGCTCGATCTTGCCATGGCGGGAATTCTGACCTATCTCCTCGGGTGGCACTGGGAGTTCGCGCCATCCTTCATCGGCAAGCTGGTCCCCGGCGTTGACTTCGTTCCTCTGTGGTCGCTTGCGGTAGGCAATGTCTGGCGCAAGTCGAAGAAGATGGAGAGTGGAGACGAAACACCTCTACATCAAGCACCCATCATCGAAGGCGAGCCCGTTCGCAAGAGGTAGCGCCAGGATTTGAAAGGTTCACGGCGCTTGAGGGTGGTAGAAGGGTGCAACGATCAGAAGCGCCACCGCAATTGCCGCAAGGATCGCCAGCGCGATGAGGCTGTACATCAGCTTCAGGTTGACGCCTTGGATTGGTTCTTCGGGATCGCTTTCGGCGCCAGGCGTCGGTTTGAAATCATCACTCATACTTCAGTGATTCCACCGGATCCATCTGCGCAGCACGTGTCGCGGGCACTGTGCCGAACACCACTCCGACAATCGTCGCCGCGGCCAAGGCTATGATCACCGACCACATAGAGATAGGCAGCGAGTAGTCCGAAAAGAGCCGGATCGAGAGCGGCACGGCGAGCCCTACGAAGCAGCCCACCAGTCCTCCGGCGAGCGAGATGATTACAGCTTCGGCCAGAAACTGCAGCTTGACCTCGCGATATGTTGCTCCCAACGCTTTGCGTATGCCGATCTCGCGAATACGGGATCGTACATTTGCCAGCATGATGTTCATGATGCCAACGCCGCCGACGGCCAGGGTCACAGTTGCCACCATGACGAGCACGGCGATGAGCGCGATCGAAATACGGTCCGCCATCGAGAGCAGCTCGCGCAAATCGAAACTCTTGTATACGGAGCTCGGCCTGTGACGTGCCTGTACGATCCGCTGGATTTCACGCGTCGCATCGGGAACCTCATCCATGCTCCGGATGCTGAAGTACAGCTGTTTCACATTGTCGGTTCCGGTGATGTAGCGAGCCACAGAAAAGGGAATCAGGATGGTTTGATCAGCAATCTCAGTCTGCCCGAAAGTGTCGACGCTCTCCTTGAAGGTTCCCACGATTGTGAAGGGAATGCCCAGAATGGAGAACTGCTTACCGATGGCTTCCTCAGGACTGCCAAACATCTCGCGCGCAAACGGGACCGTCACCACCGCGCACTTGATGTGTGCATTTTCATCCTGCGCATCGAAGAACCGTCCTGCCAGCACGATCAGGTTACGAACGTCCCTGTATTGAGGGCTGACGCCGAGCACGAGCGTGTCTTTGACCACGCCGCCACCGAAGCTGATGCGGTCGTGCGACTGGAGGACCGGTGATGACGCCACCACACTCGGAACAGCGGTCAGCACGGCTTTCTCATCGTCGCGCGTCAAAAAGTCGTTGTAAACCACTTTCTCCGCGCCCACGGCGCCACCGCCTGAATACTCCACTTCGACCTGATTGGTTCCAATCTTCTGAATTTCATTCAAAATGAACTGCCGACCGGTCAGCCCGATGGTGACCACCAGGATCACGGAGGCCGTTCCGATCACCATGCCCAGCGCCGTTAGCGCGAAGCGCAACTTGCTGGCGGCGAAACTGTCGATCGCAAGCTTCAGAATCTCGCTCAGCATCATGGTGCGACGAGCGCTCAGCAGTGTCTGCTGAAAGGTACTGTTGCGAGTCTGTTCGAGGACGGGATTCATTATTTCCTACAGGATAGGATGCCTCTTGAGGGCGGTCAGCTTCAGCACAATTATCAGACGCACAGGGTGGCAAACCTGGTGCCTAATCAATGCGATGCGCCCGAGTTTCTTCCCTTGGCTTTCGCCTGATTGCGGCGGAAACCACAGAGAGCCTACTGCTTATCGTACTTCTCAAGCCACTTCAGCTCTTCCCGTACCTTGATATAGCCATGCCAGGGATTCTTGTCCAATCCGTGTCCCTCGCCGGGGAGTACCAGGAAAGTGTGCGGAATCCCCAGCGATTGCAGCGCCCGTTCCATCGTTTCGCCCTCGAGATAAGAGACACGAACGTCTGAACCTCCCTGCACGAGGTGTGTCGGAGTCTTCACCTTGTCGAATTGGAAGAGGGCAGCCTCCGATTGATAAAGCTGTGGATTCTCCCACGGCCGTCCGCCGAGGTACCAGGCGTCGTCCCAGGTCATGTCGTCGTTGCCCCAGTTCGCCGCATGCTCCACGGCGCCGGCGCCCGTCACCGCCGACTTGAATAGAGTGGTCTGGGTAATCAGCCAGTTCGTCATGTAGCCGCCGTAGCTGTACCCGCCAATCGCGAGGTGGTCCGGGTCGGCATAGCCATCTTTTACCAGCGCATCTACGCCGGCAAGAATGTCTCGGCCTGGCTTCGACACCAGATGTGGCTCGATGCCGAGCATGAACTCATCTCCGTATCCGGACGAGCCCCTGTAGTTCGGCCGGAACACCAGCCAGCCATTGGAAGCAGCCAGTGTCGCCCAGTCATACCAGTTCGCGCCAAAAAGATTGCCGTCCGCATCGGCCGGGCCGCCATGAATAAAAGTGAACATGCGGAGATGCTTCGCGCCTTTTTTGCCCGGAGGAAAGATCAGTACGCCCTCGACACTCTGCCCGTCATCCGATTTCCATGTGTATGGCTGCCAGTCCGGCTGCGCACGCTCCGCAAATACCGGATTGAAATTCGTCAGCTTCTTCAGCTTGTTCGGCTGCATTGGATTCGACACGAGATACACCTGCTGTGGATCATTGATCGTTGAGAACCGCACAAGCAGAGAGTCTGCATTGTGTGCACCTTCGAGCCCGGCATAGGTTCCCGCCATCGCCGGCAGCCTGGTGGCTTTGTCCCCGTCGATCAGGTAGAGATGATCCTCCGTTCCCTTCAAACCGAGCGCCAGTTCGCGACCGTCGGGCAGCAGCGTGAACAGATCGAAAGACCCATCAAACGAAGAGCCGAGCCGCTCGATTTTTCCAGACGAAGCATCCATCCGGAACAGCCGTCCCTGTACGTCGCGATACTTTCCCTCGATGGAACCATTCGCCGCGTTCACAGCGAAATGGATCCAGTGCCCGTCTCGCGACCAGCGGAGATGCGACTCCATCGCCGTGTTGTGCGTGAGCTGCTTGGGAGTTCCGCCATCCCCGCCAACGAGGAAAACTTCATAGTCGGCTGGATTCTCGATCCGCTTGTGAATGGGCTCGGTGAGGAATGCGATCTGCTTGCCATCGGGTGCGGGCGCAATTTCCGCAATGGACACATCAGCCTTTGCGATCATCGACGCGCCCTCGGGTAGCTTTGCGGACGGCTCGGCATCGCCTGCAGCTTTTCCGGGGATCTCTTTCGCAAGAGGCATGGCGACGGCCCGCGCCAGTGCAGGTGCGATCGAAATTTTCAGCAGCAAGTCTCCGCGATACTGCTCACGCCAGCGAACGACATCTTTCCATTCGTCGCTTTGCCTGTCTTCGTCTTCGTGGGTTTGCGGAGCTTTGGCTGAAACGTAGATCGCCGAGCCGTCCGGGGCCCATGCAAAGGTGTGTACGTCCAGCTTTTCCCTGTAGAGCGGCAGCGCTTCGCCTCCCGAAGGGGAGATTAGCCAGACGCGATTCGGCTTGTCGGTGTCTGATTCGCCTGAGTCACCGGATGGAGAGCGGTCCGAGGTAAATGCTATCCACTTTCCATCGGGGCTCCACTGGGGACGCTCATCGGTTCCTGAGCGCGTAAGGGGGCTTAAGCCAGCTTTCTCTGTCCACATCCAAAGATCGTGGCGGAAATTATTCGCCTTCCAATCAGGAGCCTCCGTTGCAATCACCGCAGCCGACGCATCCGGAGCGAGGCTCGTTCCGGTGATCTCGGTTGTGTTCATAAACTCATCCAGGCTGATAGTGGGTTTCTGAGCAACCAACGATGCGGCCGAAACGATGCAAACAGAGAAACCGAGCACGGTCAAAACACGAAGGGAAGACATATACGCACTATAAATCGCGCCATACGGGTCGAAGCCAGATTGGGATCAGTGGGCTTTAATGAGCTTTGAGCCGCATAATATGCGCGCTCGTGAGTCTGGATGCGGGCTTCACCTCTCCGCGGTCATCCAGTTCGCTCCAGCCTGAATTTGCGATGTAATAGAAATCGTCTCCGACACGAACTCCATGGGTTGGATCGCCCAGCGTGGGCGTGTTCCGCTCGATTACGTTGCTTGAAAGAACGCTCGCCAGCGATGCATCAAGCTGAAGGTGAATCACCCGTTCCGGCGACGTGCCGTTTTGAACGAGGAATAGCGATCCGCGATCGAAGTACAGTCCATCCACGCCATTCAGGGCAACATCTCTGGAGGTCAGCCACTTCACGGCGCCGCTCTGGAGATCGAGTATCCCAATGCCCCTCAGGTAGTCAGGCACGAACGCATAGCTTCCATCCGGAAGCATTGCAGGGGTCTGGGGGGAAATAAAGTCAGCGCCGTTTATCAGCTGCAATCTGCCATCGCGCAGGCGGTAGATCCCGCCCTTACTACCGTCGCTCAGGATCGGATCGCCATTCGCGTCCAGGACCATGTCGCCAAGCGCAGCGCCCGCCGGACCCTCCACCCGGCTGAGCAGCTTTCCGGATTTCAGGTCGAAGCAGAGAACAGCCGATTTGCCCCATTCCGCTTTTGGGGCTGCCGTGAATCCATCCAATGCAACCTCTGTTGCCCATAGCAGTTTCCGCGAGCTGTCCAGCTTGACCGCCAGCATGGGCCAGGAACTCGGCGATGAAGCGAAGTCTGTGGCAACGCCCTTGTCACTGACGCGAATGATCTTCTTCTCGAGAACGCTCGTGATGAAAAAATACTTGAGCAGCGGATCATAGGCGATGTCTTCGGCTACCAGGCCGGGATCCGAGAGACTAAACGCGTTTTCCGATGTAGAAACCGCCGCCTTGTTGCGTGTGAATTTTTCCAGAACTGCTTTATACCTGGGCGAACCTCCGAGGGCCTGGAACGTCTTATTGCTGCCGTCGAGCATGCCATCATCCATCTGCCCCAGATCCGCAAACTCCGTCAGAGCGTCCAGCGCCTTCTCGTTCTCGCCCGACTCCATGTACCCGCGTGCGACAGACAGGATCGCGCTGGGATAGTTGTTCAGGAGCGCACGGACCTTTAACGCATCGCGCAGATAGCCGGCATGATCGCCCGCCTCACGCAGTTCATGAGCCTCTTTGCGCAAAGCCGCGAGCTCATCGCGTGCGTTTGTGGTTGGTTGCGCTGGAAGCAGCAACAACCCAATGAAGGCAATCATTCGGATCATGCGAAGGCATTCTACCCGCCGAGGTACGGAGGTTTAATCTTTTCTGTGACGAAGCGACAGTCCTGCGAGACCGAACAGCGAGGAATAAACAATGCGCCTGGATGCACACCAGCACTTCTGGAAGTACAGCCGCGCTGATTACGGCTGGATCAACGACGACATGGCGGGGTTGCGGCGGGACTTCCTCCCGCAGGATCTTCAGCCGCTTCTTGCCGCCAACGGCTTCGACGGTTCTATCGCGGTTCAGGCTCGACAAAGCCTCGAAGAAACCCGCTGGCTTCTGGAACTGGCTTCCCACAACGACATCATCAAGGGTGTCGTGGGCTGGGTGGATCTCTGTTCTCCCGATCTGGCCGCGCAGCTTCATCAGTTCGCACAAAATTCCAAGCTCGTAGGCGTCCGCCACGTCGTGCAGGACGAGCCGGATGACGATTTCATGCTCCGTCCTGATTTCCGCCGCGGCATCTCTCGGCTGAGCGAGTACGGCCTCGCTTTCGACATCCTCATCTTTCCCCGGCAGCTTCCCGCTGCCCAAAAGCTCGTCCGCGAGTTTCCGGATCAGCGCTTCGTCCTCGACCACATCGCAAAGCCCCTCATAGCTGAAGGCCGCATTCAACCGTGGGATCGCGAGATCCGGGAACTTGCCAAATCCCAAAACGTTTACTGCAAACTTTCAGGCATGGTCACGGAGGCCCGGTGGCACGACTGGGAGCCCCAGGACTTCCGTCCATATCTGGACGTGGTGCTCAACACATTCTCGCCGCATCGGCTCATGATAGGTTCGGACTGGCCTGTTTGCACCGCGTCAGCTCCATACGGCCGCACCATAGCGCTCGTTCGCGACTACATAGCCGCCCTGACGTCAGATGAGCAGCAATTGATCCTGGGTGAAAACTGCGCCCGCTTCTATCGCGTCAAATAGCAGGGCAAAGCAACGCTTTCATCTCCACCACCGCGGAGTCTCCATTGGCCACAGAGTTCGATCAGATTGCCGCTAGTGCCGAGGAGACGGAGATTCCCCAAAGCCTAGCCGGACGCGCACTGCGCGGCGGCATGATCATCGGCACGGCCCAACTGATCCGCATCGGCCTGCAATTCTGTTCGGTCATCGTGCTCGCGCGCTTGTTGTCGCCGCAGGATTTCGGCCTGGTAGGCTGCGTCACTCCTGTGATCACCTTCGTCGGTCTGTTCCAGGATCTCGGCTACGGACAGGCCGTTGTCCAGCGCCGCGAGATATCTCAGAGCCAGATCTCATCGCTCTTCTGGATCACAGCCGGCCTCGGACTTGTCTGCACGCTGGTTGCAGCGCTCGTCAGCCCTGCAGTCTCGTGGTTTTTTCACGACAGAAGGCTAGTACTCCTCACCGTGGCTTCCAGCATCTCTCTTCTGTTCGGCAGTCTCGCCGCAGTCCCCAGTGGTCTGCTGAACAGGCGGCTGAACTACCGCGGTCTTGCCATATCGGATGCAGCGGCCGCTGCCATTGGGCTGACCTCGGCGATCACTTCAGCCCTTCTCGGTGCTCGATACTGGTCGCTGATCGTTGCCGCGCTGGCGGCGAATCTTTTCACAATGATCAGCTACTGGACCTTCGCGCGCTGGCGGCCAGACCGTCCAAGTGTGAAGTTCATCGACCGAGAGACCGGTCTTTTCGGAGCAAATCTCACCGGGTTCACCTTCGTGAATTACTTCTCGCGAAATCTCGACAACGTTCTCATCGGCCGCAAACTTGGAACCCTGGCCCTCGGCTACTATGATCGGGCCTTCAAACTTCTGAGCTTTCCGATTCAGCATCTCAACGCGCCTCTCTACAGTGTGATGACCCCGCTTCTCAGCCGCGTGCAGGATGATAAGCCCCGCTTTCGGGCCATGTTTCTGCGCGCTGCGGGCCAACTCACATTCTTTGTCGTGCCGGCAATGGCGGCTCTGCTGGCTGTCTCGCATGACTTTGTGCTTCTCGTCTTCGGACCGCGATGGGAGCAGGTCGCACCCATCTTCTTCTACCTGGGAATCGCGGGGATGGTGCAGCCCTTGACAAATGCCACCGGCTGGATCCTGATCGCACAGGGCCGCACGGATGTGATGTTCCGGCTGGGAATTGCGACCTCTCTTATCACCGTCACGTCGTTTTTCGTCGGACTTCACTTTGGGGGTGTCGTCGGCCTTGCGGCGGCGTACGCCATTGCCGAGACTCTCATCAAGGCTCCGATCCAATATGCAGTCTTGAACCGGGTTGGGCCGGTGACGGCGGGAGATCTCTGCCGCCTCCAGGTTCCTCTTCTGGCAGCTGCGGGGTTCACGCTATCAGTTGTCGGCTTCGTTCTCCGCGGAGCTCTCGGGATGCACGGAATTCCGGTCATCGCCTCGGCGCTCGTCCTCTCGTTTGGCTCAGCAATTCTGGCCACCGCGATCCGTCCCCAGGGCAGGGAAGTGCTCAGCGAGACCGCGATGCTCATCCGGCGCCTGGTCGGATAAAGGCTTTGAATTTCTGCCTTGGTATTTTGAGCGATATGGCGCGACCAAACCTCTGGGTCGCGGACAAGATTCCCGATTATCATGGAATGAGTGCGGAAGTGGTGAAATGGCAAACACACTAGCCTTAGGAGCTAGCGCCGAAAGGCTTAGGGGTTCAAGTCCCCTCTTCCGCACCAGATAGAAATCAGAGGGTTTAAGCGGGTCAGCCGGAAGCGGCTGGCCCTTGCTTTTGAGAACGTAACCGTAGACGTAACCGTCTCGGTCAATGGCCGGAAATGTTGGCATCGGAAATATAGTCAATGGCCTTTTACCCTGCCCGCTGGCCCGTGACCACATTGGCATACCCTCCTCCAGAATCACCGCCACCGTCGTGGACTCAACAGGACTGGCCAGGGCAATCCTGAATGCCGGTGCTTCGCCTGGAGGTTCTCAAATGTCGGGAGGTTGTGCGGCAGGCTCCCAAAAGGAGGCCCGGTGGGGGAGGGCAGGAACCATGCCGCACTTGACTAAGACGAAGCTGGGACCGGATTTCTTTACATGACCCCAAAATTATTACTAGAGTTCTCGTGACTTAGCGCCGGGTGGGCTGTAGATTATGAATCAACCTACCAAAGGGCTCCCCCTTTTCAAATTGTAAGAGTGGTGACAGAGATGGACGGGATTCTGCGTCGGCTCAGGATCAATGAGCTCAAAGCCCAGATTGCGCTCTACAAGCTAGAGCAGACAGCTCTTATACGGGAGCTGAGGATGGCGGGAGCGCCTCAACGACGACGAATTGAAATTCACCAAATGGGAGTTCGCTTGAGATTTGAACTCCGCCAGGCGGTAAATGACCTCAAGTGGTTTGAGGCTGAGGAACGGCTACGCCGTCCGGACAAAGCCGGCCAGGTGAAGGCAATGATTCAGTAGCGAGCAAAAGAATCCCCTGCTTGCGCAGGGGTCGCAAAGGCTTTCGCTTTCATTCTTATTGTGGTTGAAGTTCGCGAACGTGGCTATCCAACGTAGGTAAGCAATTTCTTGTTACCTTCTGGCAATTGCGCGATGGGCGCAGGGTCTGTAGCACGCGGTCTCAGGTTCGGATCGCGAACTCAATCTCCTTGCGCCGAGCCATAGAGTTTCCTGCCTGACACGTCCGCGCAGCCAGCCAGCCCCAATCGATTCCTGCCGGTCTTTGAACTTTTCTACTTGGAGAGGAGTGCTGCCTGCGGGGCCGACGCGAATGAGGAAGCGTGCGCGGGGGCAACCGGAGTTTCCTTGGCTTTGAAGGCCACGGTTACAGATGGGGCACAGGAATGCCAACGGTCATTGAACTGGTGGATCCACAATCCAACGACTTCGATGGGAACGTTGCCCTCGACACAATACTGACATCCAGACATACAGACCTACCCAGCATCTCAGTCAGCCACCGCGGTCGTTTGTGGGCTGCAACTCAATAGTGCAACTGGAAATGTGAGAGTTTCATTTCTGCGACGTTAAGTTTTCTAAACCCGGGCTCGCTGCGGCGAGATGCCCTCTCCGGATGAGGGTCTCAATTTCAACAGAGTGGCCTGACTGGTGAAGCATTCGCCGGAACTCTGCCTTCTTCCAGACCTTGTAAGCTGTAGGTACTATGCCTCCTACCCCGCAACAGCCTCAGATGAATGTCGTCCAGACGCCCGAGTATCGCGAGACCTATGCCAACAGCGTGCAGGTTCGAGTCAGTGTCTGGGATTTCTCACTGGTTTTCGGCCTTGCATCGAGCGACAGCCCTGATCAGGTGACCATCCGCAACCACCAGGCCATCTTTCTCAGCCCGCAACAGGCAAAGGCCCTGTGGAATGTTCTCGGACAGAACCTCTCGCAGTACGAGCAGGCGTTCGGCACACTGAATCTTGAGCCGCAAAACGTAAACTTTCCGCAGGGTTCGGTCAACTAATCCATCCGGGCCAGCTATTTCCCGGATGGTGTAACTTGTCGTGATCTGATCCTCTCCGGTGCTTTGAGAAAAGTGGGATGACCACGCGATCCCTACTAAAACAGATATTCGAGCCGCGCCTGGATGCGCCCTTTCCGCTCTGGATGATCTTTCCTGTCATCTTCGCGGCGCTCTACGCCACCCACTTCTCTCTGCTCCGCCTGCCGTATTACTGGGATGAAGCCGGCTATTACATTCCCGCTGCCTGGGACTTCTTTCGCACTGGATCGCTGATCCCAACTACCACCCTCAGCAATGCACACCCGCCTCTTCCCAGCCTCTACCTCGCGCTCTGGTGGAAGCTCTCCGGCTTCTTCCCCGAGGTTACGCGCGAGGCCGTCCTTCTCGTGGCTTCGTTCGGCCTGCTGGCGGTCTGGCGGCTAGCGCGGCGCCTCGCCGGTTCCGGTGCGGTTGCGTTCTGGACCGTGCTGCTGACCGCCATCTATCCCGTCTGGTTTGCGCAGAGCACCCTCGCACAAGCCGACATGTTTGCAGCCGCGTTCAGTCTGTGGGGACTGGTGTACTCGCTGCCCGATGACGAACGAAGTCCGATCGCAGCGACACTCTGCTACACGGCTGCGGCGCTATCGAAAGAGACTTCCATTGCTATTCCATTCGCCCTGGCAGCCTGCGCAGTGTTCAAGGGATTCCGGTCAGAGCAGCCGGAGCGATCGCGAGTGTGGAAGGAAGCGGCGTGGCTCGTGAGTTGTGCGTTGCCGCTGATGGGCTGGTACGCCTGGCACTATGCGAAGACCGGCTTTGTCTTCGGCAATCCTGAGTTCCTCAAGTACAACGCGGAGGCAAACTTTTCTCCTGTGCGCTTCCTCGCGGCCTTTGGCCATCGCCTTCTTCATCTCACCGCGCACATGAACATGTTTGTTCCTGCGTTGCTGACCATCGCGGCACTGATGCTTAATCCCAGGCTCGATAGAGACGGGCAGGAAAAGCGTCGTCTCAGCGACCGGGTGCTCTGGCGAATCTTCTTCGTTCTGCTTGGTAATGCAGTCTTCTTCAGCGTTCTAGGAGGAGCGCTTCTCACCAGATACCTGCTGCCGATGTACCCGCTCATCCTCCTTGTAGCGGTTTCAACCTTCGCGCACCGCGTTCCATACTGGCCTTCATTCTCTGCGCTCTCGGCCGGAGCGTTCCTGGCCGGACTCTTCATCAATCCGCCGTATCGCTTTGCGCCTGAAGACAATCTGGAGTATGCCCGCGTGATTCGCCTCCAAATGTCCGGCATAGCGCAACTCAACAAGCACTTCCCGGGCTCAACCGTTCTATCTGCATGGCCAGTCGCTGACGAACTGAGCAAGCCGGAACTCGGTTACGTCAAGACTCCCTATCAGGTTTACCGACTCGAAGACTTCACCCAGGGGCAGATCGAGCGGGCTTCGGCGGATCCCGGCGGCTACTCCTCCGCGCTGGTATTTTCGACAAAGTACGATCCCTCTTCGAGGCTTCTGAGCCTCGGACCTAAGAGTCAGGCTCTCGATGAGCGGTATTTTGGGCTTCATCACGATTTGCCTCCCGAGGCTATCGCTCTCAGCCTTCATGGTTCTTTGATCTGGAAGCGCGACGATCACAACCAATGGATCGCCCTGCTCCGATTCAACCGTCAATTCGAAGCCGGGTTGCAGTTGCCTAACCCTGCACGTTAGCCCTGGCGGCCTTCCGTCATCACTGCGAAGCACGGTGCCAAACACCTATAATCGGGCAGTAGTGGCCCATTTCTACCAATTCCGCAAAGGTCTATTGCAGGCGCGGGGAGCCATTGTTCTTCTGCTCGTTCTGGGCGCCACATGGGCGCTTCGGTCGGACGGACAAGCCATATCCTCTGACGCCGCGAACGCGGGCAAGAATCGTATCCTCCTTGTTCTCCCCTTCGATAATGGGACGGGTCAACTGAATCTGGAATGGATACGTGAGGCCGCCCCAGCCATCCTCGACCAGCGCTTCGTCTCAGCGGGATTCGCCCCGATGAGCCGTCCCGATCGCATGTACGCCCTCGATCACCTCGGCTTGCCTCAGCAGTTTCAGCCTTCCCGCGCGGGCGCACTGAAGCTCGCCCAGACACTTGACGTTGACTCCATCATTGTCGGCAGCTATCGACTCGAGGGCGCGGGCATTGTGGCTGAAGCGCGCGTTCTCAACGTCCCTCGTCTTCGCATGAGCGATGCGGTAATGGCGCGAGGCGAAATGAAGGACCTCATCGCGATATTCGACTCGCTCGCATGGCGACTCACGCGCATTATGAATCCGGGATTCAGCGTTGCCCAGGAGACGTTTCTTGCCGCTGGCGCAAACCTTCGCCTCGACGCCTTTGAGCAGTACATTCGAGGAATCTCCGAGGCCGACCAGCAGGAACGAGCGCGGCATCTCAAGAAATCGGTTGAGCTCAGCCCCAATTTTGGCCCGGCATGGATGGCTTTGGGGCGGGAAGACTTCAATGCGCAGAAATACGAAGAGGCAGCCGCATCCTTTGCGCACGTCAGCCCGAATGATCCGGATGCGCTCGAAGCCAGCTTCTATCGCGGCCTCTCCCTTCTTTATTTCGGTGCATACCCACAGGCGCAGGAAGCCTTTGCAATTGTTGCCAGAGAACTCCCGCTCGCCGAGGTCCTCAACAATGAGGGAGTGGCTGTAAGCCGGCAGGGCAAGGACGCTACGAGCCTTTTTGTGCAGGCGGCCGCCGCGGATCCGAACGCAGCCGACTACCACTTCAACCTCGCCGTCAGCCTCAAGCGTCACGGCTCGATGGCGAATGCCAACAACGAGCTCATCCAGACTCTCAAGCTTCGTCCGAACGACGCGGAAGCCCAGAAAATGCTTGCGGCCTGGAAAGCACCCGGGTCAGCCGATCCGGAAGGTGATTCTGAAACGCTGGAGCGCATCATACGCACCTTCGACGCTGGAGCCTTCAAGCAGGCTGCGCAGGTGATGGACTCAATGGAGACGGCACGTCTCGCCGCACTCCCTGCGCATTCTCGCGCGTTGAAGCTTGCCGGGCGGGCGAAGGAGTACTTCAATCGCGGACTCCTTCTGGAGGCCGAGCGGCTCTATCAGTCAGCAGTGGCCGACGACACAAAACTCGCCGAAGCCCACGCGGGTCTCGCGGCTGTACGCGAACGCACAGGCGACGCCACATCCGCCCGCAAGGAGGCCAATGAAGCCCTGCAGATTTCGCCATCAGCGGATGCCTATTTGGTGTTGACGCGTCTCGATATCGCTGAGAATCACATGGACGATGCCAGCCGGGAAATCAGCGAAGCATTGAAGCTGGATCCGGCCAGCCGAACTGCTCAGGAATTGAATCGTCAGATTGCGGCGAGAACCGGAAAGAGCCAGTAGCAGGGAATTCAGGGAGCAAGCCATGCGAGAGCAGATGCGTGGGTTGAAGTTCCGCAAAACGTACAGCCTGATGATCCTCATCAGCCTGATCGCCATCACTCTGACAACCGCATCCGCGCAGCAGCCGGTGGTTGAAAAGCTGATTCTCGACGAGACCATTCAGCCTGTCAGCGCCGGTATGCTTGACCGCGCCATCGCACGCGCCAACTCCACCAATGCGGCGGCACTGCTTATACAGATCGACACTCCCGGCGGCCTTGTCAGTTCTATGCGCACCATGGCTGGAGCGATACTGAGCTCCCGCATTCCCGTGATTATTTACGTCGCCCCCGCAGGAGCCCGGGCGGGATCGGCCGGATTCTTCCTTCTCGAAGCAGCCGACATCGCTGCCATGGCTCCCGGCACCAACGCCGGTGCTGCCCACGTCGTGTTCGAAGGAGGCAAACCCGACGAGACACTGAGCCAGAAGATTGAGAACGATGCAGAAGCCTTCATGCGATCCTACGTATCCCGGCGCAACCGCAATACTGAAGCCGCCATCGCCGCTGTCGCGTCTTCCAAGTCCTATACTGCCGAAGAGGCTCTGAGCCAACACCTCATCGATTTGGTTGCTCCCAGCGACGTGGATCTGCTCAACGCCATCGATGGCCGCCAGGTCACTCGCATGGACGGGACGAAGCTGACTCTCCACACCAAGAACGCGCGCATCGAATTTGTGCAGCCAACCTTGCGCGAGAACCTGCTCACGTGGCTTGTCAATCCGAACATCGCACTCCTTCTGCTCGTCGGTGGAGCGCTGCTCATCTATCTTGAATTCAACACGCCAGGAACCATCGTTCCCGGTGCTCTCGGCACTCTCATGGTGCTGCTGGGAGTATTTGCTCTCGACCTCCTGCCCATCCGCTTCACTGCGGTCATGCTGCTCGTTGCTGCGTTTGCCTTGATGCTCCTCGAAGCGAAGTTCGGTGGTCATGGGGTACTTGCCATCACCGGAATCGTCTGCCTGACGTTCGGCACCCTGACTCTGATCGCTGCGCCGATCCCTGAACTTCGGATCAACCCCTGGGTTGCCGTCGGCGTCAGCCTCGGCTTCGGTACTATCACCGTCTTCCTCGTCAGGCTGGCACTAAAGGCGCGTCGCCTGAAGGCCAGGCTCGGAGCCGACGCCCTTGTTGGCAGCGAAGCCTCCGCCATGGAGCCGCTCGAGCTGGAGGGCCACGTGCTAGTGGAAGGAGAAATCTGGCGCGCGGTAGCAAGCGAACCTGTTCCTGCGGGAACGAAGCTCCGCGTCACCGGCTATGAGCAGTACCTGCTGCGGGTTGCCCCAATTGAGTCAGCCGCAAGTCCCCGCACCGCCGCATGAGTTAGCGCGGGAGTACAATCCGACCTGAATGGGGGAAAGCCATGCCCAACGTCTCACTTCCGATTCTCATTGCGATCGCCATCATAGCGCTATACCTGATCAATTCCATCAAGATCCTGCGCGACTATGAACGCGCGGTGATCTTCAGGCTCGGTCGCGCGCTGCCGACACCCAAAGGCCCCGGCATCATCCTCGTCTTCAGGCCATTCGATCAGATGGTGCGCATCTCCCTTCGGCAGGAGGTTCTCGAGGTCCCTGCGCAAGACGTAATCACCCGCGACAATGTCACTCTTAAAGTCAACGCTGTGGTTACGCTTTATGTCGTCGATCCGAATTCCGCTGCAATCAAAGTCTCGAATTACGTCTACCAGACCTCCCAGTTCTCGCAGACTACGTTGCGCTCCGTGCTCGGAGAGGTTGAACTCGACGAAGTGCTGAGTCATCGCGACAAGCTGAACCTACGCATCCAGAGCATCATCGATCAGCGCACCGAACCTTTTGGCGTGAAAGTGATCTCCGTCGAAGTCAAGCAGGTCGACCTGCCCGAGCAGATGCTCCGCGCCATGGCCAAGCAAGCTGAGGCCGCTCGCGAAGCACGCGCAAAAATCCTCCATTCTCAGGGCGAGTTCGATGCCGCCCAGAGGCTCGTCGATGCAGCGGCGTTGCTTGCCACGCAGCCCATCACGCTCCAGCTTCGCTATCTCCAGACGCTTACGGAAATCGGTGTCGAAAAGAACACAACGATTGTTTTCCCGCTTCCCATGGAATTGCTCTCGATGCTGAACAAGCTGGGTCCCGGTTCAAAGCCGGCAGAACCACCTGTCGGCGAGACAGTATAGACAAGCTTCAACACCCTTCGCCGAACGTCGTGCGAATCCGAGGGCAATAATGATTCGAGACTTCAGCCGGGAAGAGTTGGAGCCCGCCGCCGGCAATCACACTGAGCTCACGCTTGGCATTGGCACGGTGTTCGGCCTCGGCATTGGCCTGCTCTTGATCTGCATCGTCTGCTTCGCCCTGGGATACGGCGTCGGACATCGTTCTTCCTCGAATGAGGATCCCGCAGTTGTGGTTTCAAATTCAAACCCGGCAGCGCTGCACGCAAAGAACGGAACGAAACCGGGCGCAACACGACCAGCTGTCTCCCAGCCAACGTCGGATTCGTCCACGAACGGAGCTGATGGCCAGACGTCATCGCCGGAGCAGTCTGCCGCCAGCAGCTCGCAAGCAGCAGCGGCTTCGCAGTCTTCAGCCGGCGCGCAATCTGGCGGGCCGTTCCGCGTGCAGCCCGCTACCTCTCAGGTTCAGGGCTGGATGGTCCAGATTGCCGCTGTCTCCCGGAGCGAGGATGCCGACGTTCTGGTGAGTGCGTTGCGCAAGCGCGGTTATGCGGTCAACGAGCGCCGCGAACTCGGCGACAATCTCATTCATGTCCAGACCGGCCCCTTCGCCAGCCGCAACGATGCAAACGCGATGAGGCAGAAGCTATTGAATGACGGGTACAACGCCATCGTGCAGTAAGGTTTCAGTTCCGCATCCACTCCGGCAGTCCTGACGCAATCGCGGCGCGCACAGCAGCCATCAGGTCTTCGCGAGTGGAGTAATCGCCAGGATCCAATGGCGGATGGAAGACAACGTGCGCCGTTCCGGGATGAATACGTATACTGCCTTTCGCCATCATCGTCTCTGTCCCCCATATCGAAACAGGAATGCACGGCGCGCCTGTCTCCTTTGCCAGATAGAAAGGCCCCTTTTTGAACGGCAGCATACGGCCATCCGGCGATCGCGTGCCTTCCACGAACGTTGTGATGTGAATTCCTTTGTCCAGTATCCGACGCGCCGCAGCAACGCTTTCCACTGCGCTTTCCCGGTCTCCTGAGCGATCCACAGGGATGAACTCAGCCAGCCGCAGTCCCAGTCCGAAGACGGGAATTCGGATCAATGCTTCTTTGATGAAGGCTGACGTCCGACCTGGAATATTCGGCAGCAGCGCCGGAGGGTCGAGATTCGAGACATGGTTGGCCATGAAGATACACGAAGTCTTCGCAGGGATCAGTTCGCGGCCTTCGACCCGCACATTGATTCTGGCCAGCACATAGCCGATGCGAATGATGAACGTGGATGCCTTGTAAAGCGGCATCACGTTGCCAGTGAGGAACGCCCAAGGCAGGCAGACAATCGCAGCGGGAATTCCGAGAATGACAATCCACGCGATCAGCAACAGGGAAGAGATCATGTCGTGCTTTCGCGCTCAGCCCTGGCGCTCTTTGAGCCGCGCAGGGAGTTTCTCATAGATGCCGTCAAACCCGCCGTTGGAGAGGATTGCAACGACATCGCCTTCCTGGAGTTTCGGCGCGATGCTGGCTACAATTTCCGCCGCATCCGGATGGAGTTCCGCCGGCGTCCCGCCTGAATTCAATGCATCCACCACATCTTCAGGATGGAGGCGCTCCGCATCGGGAACGCGCTGCTGCTGATAGACTCCGGCGAGAATCACTCGATCCGCCAGCCGCAGGCTCTCGACAAGATCCCGCTCCAGAACTTTCCGTCGCAGGGTGTTCGATCGCGGCTCTAGTATTGCCCAGATCCGTGCATTGGGATACACCGACCGCAGGGCTCGCAGCGTCTCACGGATAGCTGTCGGATGGTGCGCGAAGTCGTCGATGATGGTGATTCCGCGAATCACATCCCGTACTTCCAGTCGCCGCTTTACGCTCTTGAAGGTTGCCAATGCAGTGCTGATGGCCTCTTTCGGAACGCCCTGACCGAAAGCGAGAGCCGCGGCGGCCGTTGCGTTCAGCGCATTGTGCTCGCCGGCAAGCTGCATCTCGACATCCGACCACAGTTCGCCGCCGCGCCAGATCTCCCAGCGCATTCTTCCATCGGTATGGAGAACATTCCGAAGCTGCCAGTCAGACCCCGGTTTGAACCCGTATCTTTCAACCCGGCAGAACGCCTTACTGATGCACTCCGTCACGTTTTCGCTTCCGTCGAACGCTACGAGGAGGCCGCGCCGCGGAACCAGGTTCACAAGCCGCTTGAACGCCGTCTTCACCGCTTCAAGATCGGCATAGATGTCGGCGTGATCAAATTCAACGTGCGTCAGAATCAGCGCATCCGGGAAGTAGTGTAGAAATTTCGGCCCCTTGTCGAAGAACGCCGTATCGTACTCGTCTCCTTCGATGATGAAAGTTCGCGTCGGCCGCAGCTGAAAGCTGGTCCCGAAATTCTCCGCAACACCGCCGATCAAAAACGACGGCTCAAATTCCGCTGCCTGATGCGAAGCCACCTGGTAGATCCACGACAACATGCTTGTTGTGGTGGTCTTTCCATGCGTTCCCGCAACCACAAGCGATTCTCGCCCCTTCAGGAATTCATCATGTACCAGCGCGGCCATGGATGCGAACGGAATCCGCTCATCCAGCACGCGCTCTACCTCGGGATTCCCGCGCGAAAGAGCATTGCCAATGACCACAAGATCCGGAGCGGGATCGAGATTCGCTTCCGAATACGGTTCCATCACCGGAATTCCCAGCGATTGCAGAAGATCGCTCATTGGCGGGTAGGCAGCCTTGTCCGATCCTGTAATGCGGTGTCCCTGCAGCTGGAGCAATCCAGCGATGGAGGCCATCGCCGTTCCGCAGATTCCACTCAGATGAATATGTTTTCGTGATGTGCTCATGACTGTACGGCCGGCTCCAGCAGCGCAAGCTGCGCCTCATCTCCGGCCTGCAACTCCGCTTCCACGCCAAAGGTCAAAGTAACGTTCTGCCGCGAAACATGTCCGCTGCGTAATCCAAATGCGATTGGAACATCCAGTCCCGCCAGCGCGGACAGTATCGCACTCTCAAGCAAACCATCAGCCGCGCCCGGCGAGGTGCAATCCAGCATCTCCCCGAAGATGATGCCGCGGACACCGCTCAGCTTGCCCGCCTGGCGGAGCTGCCACAGCATGCGATCCACCTGGTAAGGCTTCGCGCCGACGTCCTCGATAAAGAGAAGCTTGTCTTCTGTCAGCGGCTCCCAGCGCGTGCCGATCATCGCTGTGAGGATGCTCAGGCATCCTCCGTAAAGCGTGCCGCGGGCTGTGCCGGGTTTCAGCGGGCGCATCCCTTCTGCTTTGCCAACCGTGTACGAACGGCCCGACAGCGCGGCCCAGAAGCTTGCCAGATGAACTCCGTCTTCTAGAAAAAAATCTGCCGCCACCATCGGTCCGTGAAATGCCGGCAGCCCCAACCGATCCAGAAGGTGGCACTGTAATCCGGTCATGTCGCTGTACGCAAAGAACGGCTTCGGGTTTCGCTCAATCGACTGGAGATCAACACTGTCGAGCAGGTAGTTTGAGCCATAGCCCCCGCGAACCGCCGCAAGGAACGCTGTCTCTGGATCAGCGAATGCCGCATGAAGGTCAATGAGCCGATCTTCCGGAGTTCCCGCAAAGAATAGCGGGCCTCGAGTCTGTGTTTTGGCGGCAAGCTTGGGCGAAAAACCGAGCTGCCGAAGTCGCTCCAATCCAGTTCCCACACGATCGGGGATTGCAAACGAGGCCGGAGAAATCACACTGATTCCGGCGCCCTCCGCGATCGGAGCGAGTTTGATCAACGGCCTGGATTCTGCATTCATTTGAGCCAGGCCTCACCACGCGCGATCAACGTTGCCGGCCCCGTAAGCTCCAACTCCGATCCGATGCCTTTCCAGACAACGATCTGCGCGCCTCCGGGCGCCACTACCTGCAGAGGTGATGCGCAATTGTGGAATGCGATCGCTGCCGTCGCCGATGCTGAGGTACCAGTTCCCGAAGATGACGTCGGCCCGACTCCCCGTTCGAATATGCGAATCTCAATTTCACTCCGGCTCAGGACGCGAATGAATTCCACGTTCGTCTGATTCGGGAAATCCGGATGCTTACAAATCTCCGCGCCTATCTTTTCCCATGCGTCGCCAGCGACCGTGAAATCCGCACCATCCGCTGTTATTACAAAATGCGGGTTTCCGGTGGACACCGCGATGCCTTCTAACGCCCTTCCATCAGCCAGCGTCACCGTTCTGAGCCTTGCGCTTGGGATACCCATCCCTGTCGTCACATCGACAGAATAGCCTCCGCTCGCGTCTACGCGATTGATGCGGCAGACGCGCAGCCCTGCGTCGGTCTCGATGCGAAGCTCGTCACCCACCTTTGCGCCGATCATCGAACTCATCCATGCCGCGACACAGCGTGTGCCGTTCCCGCTGATCTCTGCGATCGATCCGTCCGCATTATGCAGCCGGATGCGCCCCGACTTAGCTCCAGTCCATGAAAAAAACTCCACACCATCCGCGCCGACGCCGGTGTTGCGATTGCAAAGCGCCCGTGTCAGCTCCGCCAAGTCCCGGCCGGATGCGGCGCTCTCCGTTACCACGAGGAAATCGTTACCGCAGGCATGAGCTTTGGAAAAGGGAATCAATCTTCCTCCGGATCGCGGAAGTTCAACAGCGCATCGATAGCAAACTCTGAGAGGAGCTTTTCATGCAACCGATCATGTTGCTTTTTCGTAGCGATGACGTTGAACGTGACGCGCTGCAGATCGCCGATCGCACTCGAGGTGAAGTCTGAAAGCTGTTGTCCAGCCTTGTCCATTGCGCTCAATATGGACTGAAGGATCGCGGTCTGGTCGTTGCCTCTGGCCTCGTAAATCAACGGATAGATCTTGATGCTCGCCCGCCGTTCGAGAAATCCAACCAATTCCAGCGCGATCACGACGATTACCGTCGCGATTCCCGCAGCAGCAAACAATCCCGCGCCGCACGCCATCCCGATCGAAGCAACCACCCAGACTGTCGCCGCGCTGGTTAGCCCGCTGATCCGGCTCCGATTGTGCAGAATCAGGCCGGCACCTAGAAAACCGATTCCCTGGACGATATTCGAAGCGACCTGACCCTTGTTCGCATTGGCATCTCCGGCCAGCACCGCTGAGAGCAGCGTGAAGAATGCCGCGCCAAGGCAGATGAGCAGATTGGTGCGAACTCCCGCGGAACGTCGCTTATACTCGCGCTCCAGCCCGATGACGCCGCCCAGCAGAGAGGCAGCAAGCAGTCGTGGAACAGCGCCGTTGAAGATGGTGACCTGTTGTAACCAGCTGAAGTCGAAGGGCGCCGAAATGCTGGCCAGTGTCGTGCTCATGGCTCTCACCTTGGCTGATGCTATCACCGCACTCACTCATGGGGGACGGGCGGGGTATCGGAGACGTAAACTGCGCCTGGCTTCTGGTCATCGCACTCGAATCGACCCACTAGCATTAGTCCTTCCGGATGAGTCTTGACTGCCTTATCAATCTCATCGCCGTCAAATGCAACCACAACCGCGGCGTGTTTCGCGGGATTCGCCAGCGCATCGTTGAAGATTACTCGATCACTCTCATTGATCGTCTGCCGCAGGGGAATCCCAGTGAACGCCACGAGGTTGGGATACACCGATGTTCCCATCAGAACTGGTGCCCCCGGATGCTCAGCTACCAGTCTGCGCAGAACGGGTGGAATCTCCTCTTCGAACTGACGTCGAGAGGCAATGTTCTTGGTCCCCTCAACATAGGTCAGAGGCCGACCTTGCAACACGGCCCAGTCGCTGATCAGCACAACAGCGAACAAGCCAACGTAGGCATATGGCACGAGGCGCGGCTTGAACTCACGCGCTGCCGAGATCAGAAAGCTTGCTGCGAAAGCCACACCCAGCGCAAAACCCGGCAGCATCTCCATCCCGTACCGGGTGTTGTAGAACGAATGTGGCCACCAGACGGGCAGAAAAATGGGCACTGACCCGTACGAGATGGAGTACGCGTAGAAGGGAACCGGAACCCACAGAAACAATGCCCATAGAAATCCCATCCTGCGGCACTTAAGCCATCCCCACGCGGTCCCTAGCAGCGAAGTGATTAACAGGAAGTTTCCCCAAGCCTCCGGCGCAGCGTCCATCTGCCCGCATTTCACAAAGAACAGCAGCGACACCCACGGATCGTGCCAACCTGGATGCGGTGGTCCTGACCCCGTTGTTGTCCGTGCTTCAATCGCGGCCGCGGAGTAAGGCCCGCGCGCGAAATCCAGCCAGTCGCCGAATATCAACCCGTTGTATGCGAACCACAACAAAGGGGCGGCGACCACCAGAGCGCTCATCCACCAGAACGCCTTCGACCGCAAGGTGCTCTTCCGCATCTGCACGAGCCCCACGCATGTCCACGCCAGGCAGGCAAGCACCCAACCGTCGTATCGCGTGAACACAGCCGCCACCAATGCCAAGGCGACACCGCGAAGCAGGCGCGTGGCCCGGGCCGGATCGTTGCCCAATGCTCCACGCCACTCCACCAGCCAGACTGCGAGCCAGATCATCTCGCACAAAAAGAGCGGCTCCGTCATGGCCGTCGTCTGCAGATAAAGGAGATTGGGGTTCAGTGCAAAGAACGCAAGTCCGAGTATCGCGGCCGGCCTGCGCAGCCAGTTACGCGCCAGTCTGTAGATGCCTACGCACGATGCGACATAAGCCAGCGCGGACGGAATCAGCCCCGCCAGACCGTTTGCCCACCACGCGTACACCGCCACAAACGGAATCATCAGCAAGTGCGGCAGAGGCAGCCACACCGATCCGAACTGCGACAGCCCCGGCTCGTGCGCATCGATCACACGGCGCGCAATGTGCAGGTGCGCCACAGCATCGCCGTAGTTCAGCATCGCGCCGTTGCGCCAGCTCCATATGCCGGCGCATACAGCCGCAACCAGCGCAGAGGCCCCAACCAGCAGCAACTCCCTGCCGCTGATCCGAGGGGTCCCCGGCGTTTCAGTCAAGGTGTGTCAGCTCGCGGAACAGCTTGAAGCGATGATCAATCTCTTCCCGCGTCAATTCCTGAAGACGGTCCGTCCCGAAGCGCTCTACAACAAACGAGCCCATCACGCTGCCATAGAACATCGCGTAGCGGAAAGACTTCGGCGTCAGCTCTTTCTGCGAAGCAAGATAGCCGAAGAATCCTCCTGCAAAGCTGTCGCCCGCGCCAGTAGGATCGATAACTTCCTCGAGTGGCAGTGCCGGCACATGAAATGCCCGGTGGGCCATCCGCTCCGCTCCATCCGGGCGTTTGGGCGCAAAGAATGCTGTGGCGCCGTATTCGCCATGCTTCACAACAAGGATTTTCGGACCCAATTCGAAGATCTTTCCCGCCGCCAGCGCAATGCTACGTGCACCGGTCAGCATGCGTGTCTCCGTGTCGTTGATCAGCAGCACATCCAGACCCTTGAGCACTTCCAGCAGAGCCGGCTTGTGATCCTTGATCCAGTAGTTCATCGTGTCGCCGCCCACCAGCTTCGCCGTCGGCATAGCCTCGCGCACGCGACGCTGCAGCACGGGGTCGATATTGGCCAGGAACAAATACTCAGAATCGCTATACGAGGCGGGGATGCTCGGCTCAAATCCTGCGAAGACATTCAGCTCAGTGTTGATGGTCTTCGCCTCGTTCAGGTTCTCCATATACGAACCCTGCCAGAAGAAGCTCTTTCCCGGTCGATGCTGGATGCCCGTGGTATCGACCTTGCGCGCATCGAAGACCTTCTGCTGGTCAGGACCAAAATCGTCGCCGACCACCGCGATCACTCGCACGTCGGTGAAGAAGCTGGCGGAAAGGGAAAAATATGTTGCCGCTCCGGCGAGGCAGCGCTCCCTGCGTCCTGCAGGAGTTTCGACAGTGTCGAACGCGACGCTGCCAACTACAGTGATTGCCATGAGACCTCTCTAATCAGTTTTATTCAGAAGTGTTACCAGCCGTGATACTTGCCGAAGAGCAGTTTGAGTTTTTCTTTCGCGGCGCTTGGAATCGCATCGGGCTGTGTCAGTACCGCATACTTGGCGGCGGACGCACACGCGCAGCTCCGCTCCTTCGGCATCGCCGCCACCGCAGCCTTTACAACCGTGCATGCGTTCGACGCGTTCTGGTGAAGTACCGCGACGATCTCCTCGATCGTCACGGAGTCATGCCCCTCGCGCCAGCAGTCGTAATCGGTAACCATGGCGACCGTCGCATAACAGATCTCAGCTTCGCGCGCGAGTTTCGCCTCCTGGAGATTGGTCATACCGATCACGTCGGCTCCCCAGCCGCGATAGAGATTCGATTCCGCCTTGGTCGAGAACTGCGGCCCCTCCATGCAGACGTACGTTCCGCCCAGCTTGCCCACCACGCCGGCGTCTTTGCATCCTCTAGCGGCAGCATTTGCCACGACCGAGCATACCGGATCGCCAAACGCCACGTGGCCTACGATCCCTTCGCCAAAAAACGTCGAGATGCGATGGAACGTTCTATCGATGAACTGGTCTGGAATTACAAAGTCAGTAGGCTTATGCTCTTCCTTGAGCGAGCCGACGGCTGAAACCGAAATGATCCGCTCTACGCCGAGCTTCTTGAATGCATAAATATTGGCGCGGAAATTCAACTCAGAAGGAAGGATGCGGTGCCCGCGCCCATGCCGCGCCAGAAACGCAACTTTGCGCCCTTCAAGCTCGCCCAGCACGAACGGATCTGACGGGTCGCCGAACGGCGTTTCCACCCGCTCTTCATGAACACTTGTGAAGCCGGGCATGGAATAAAGCCCGCTTCCGCCGATAATCCCGATTTCTGCCTGCGACAAATTGCGCTCCTGCCTGGATTCGTGCAACCACTCCAGTATATAAAGCCAGAGCGCTACTTGATCGTTACCACGTTCATGCTCCACGGCGTCAGCGTGAGAGTCAGCGGCAGGGCCTTCGCTCCCAGATCAGTGGTCGCAGGCGCTGCCCAGACAGGATTGGTAGAGTTTGCCTGGTCATAGATGGCCTTGTCGTAGGTCATTATGGTTACGCCCGTCGAGGCGCTCTGATTCGACAGCGTGATCGTAACAGGCTCGCTGACTGTCTGGTTCAAGTTGAACAGCACCAGCGCCGTGCCTCCGCTATGCGTGGCTGCGTACGCGCGAATGTCTGGCAGACCACCAACGTTGACGGACAAGACCGACTCGCCCGTTACGGCGACGTGGCTGAACAACTGAAATGCCCGAGCCGTTGGCGACATCGTCCCCAGTGGCCCCGACCCAACGCCGCATGGCCCGTCTGCCGGTCCATCGGAAAATACGTTGTATGCGCCGAAAGACTGCCAGCCGTAGAGCGAAGAGCTCATGTTGCCGGCAGCGCCACCCTGCGCGTTCTCATCGCAATTCCCGAACCCGATCCACCATGTCGCACGCGCCACCCCGCTGTTCATCATTTCGCCCAGCGTCTGCCCGGCAAACAGTCCTTGCGTGATTGACCAGCTCTGCTTTCCGGGCGTCGAATAGACCGATCCCATCTCTCCAACATAGATGGGAGTGTTCGGAACCCCGGATGTCGCCAGCTCACTTTTCAAGTAGTTCAGATTTGTTGTGAGATCCTGCGCGGCCTGGTGCACGAGGTATGTATCGCTCTCGCTGCCTGGAGCCTGCGGGTAGAAATGGTATTCGACAAAGTCATACGCCCCTTTCGCGTTCGCCAGCACCGTCTTGTCCCAGCCACTGGACCTATCAGCGTCGACAACAACGCCCACCTGCGCCGACGCGTCCGCGGCTTTGATTTTGGCATAGTAGCCGCTTGTGCCAGTCACAGTGCTTGCGTAGGTCGCCGGGTCGTGCTGCTTAGCATGCAAGTCGTACTCCCAGTTCCCATACTCTTCGTTCCCGACCGTCACGTGGCTTGCATGGACTCCATCCTTCACTGCCTCCGCAACCCATGCGGCGGCTTCCGCGGGATCTCCGCCCCCATTGCACGTCGCATTGCTGCCGTAGTTCGCCGTGAGGGCGAGATCGTAGTTACCGGCCTGGACAATCGAACTTGCGAATTGTGCGAAGGTGCCGTAGCCGCCCCATCCCGTGCCACCGCCGGTCGTATTGCACATTACCGGCAGACCGCCGCCCTGACCCCAGTGATACGCGTCAGACCACGAACCGCCAGGCCAGCGGATCGCCTTGATGCCCGCCTGTGCAAACGCTGCATGGATCCCACCTGCGTTGGTGAACACGTCGTACCACGAAGGCAGATTCATCCCCAGCAACTGGTCGCTGACGTGGATACCCGTGCCGGATTGATCAACGGTGACGGTGTTTGCCTTGAGCACTGCAATTGCAGATGACTGGCCATTTCCTGCGTTGTAGATCGATCCACCGGGGCCATCCGGCGTATAAGCTGCCGACAACGTCACGCTTCCGGCGGCAAAGGAATTCGCGGGTACCAGAATGCTGATGCTGCCTGCAGAGAGAATTGTCGCCGCTGAAGTATAGCCTCCGCCGCTCAGCACTACGGTTCCAGTGGCAGCAGGAGCGCCTGTACCTCCACTCACGCTCACTGCGACCTGCACGGACTGGCCCACGACAATGCTCAGCGAGGAGGGAGTCACGCTCACAGTAGGTGTCGCGAGACTCACCGTTACGGCAGCAGTGCCTGAAGCGGTGTTATAGGTCGCGGAGCTCGCCGCATCGGGCGTGTAGGTGCCCTTCAGCGTCACAGGTCCTGGTGCCAGCGAACCTGCCGGAATCGTAATCGATGTGCTGCCGCCATTCAGAGCACTCGCGGACGATGTGTAGGTTCCCCCGCTGAGCGTAACGCTCCCGGTTGGTGGTCCGGAGCTGGCGCTGACACTCACCGTCACCTTGAGCGCCTGAACGGTAGAGACGGTGGAGGTGCCCGGACTTAGCGTCAGCGTCGGCGTTACCGGAGACTGACTGCCTCCGCGTCCTACGCCGTTACTGCTGCCTCCGCATCCGATCGCGAACACAATTGCAATCGCGAGCAAACACACAGCCGTTCCGCGCATCTTGAAGCCTCCGAAACAGGCTCATTCCCTCGGCAGATTCCGATTGCCGCAAGGGAGATTGGTCCCGATGAATTTGGACCATCATACAGTTTTCTATGTCAGCGGAGGCGTGGGGAACGACACGGCTTTTCAGATCTGGATTTTGATCGGTACTTGATCCTGTAGCGCAACACCCAGCGGTTTCTGCAGTGCCCAGCCCGCCAGAAGAATATTCGGAGCACTTACTGTCTTGGTTTGACCAAGAGCCCCCAGCGTAGTGCGGATGACATGCTGTTCAGGACGGCCCGCGTGCGAAACAATCGCGCACGGAAAGTTATCCGGCAATCCTTCCTGGAGCCACTCAAGCGCCAGCAGCGTCAGGTCACGTCCAGGCATGTAAACGATCCGAGTGGAGTCTTCGCGCTCGGGAATTGCAGCTTCGTTGTGTGATTGCGCGTGATGCCCGGTCGAGAAAATTACGCTTGAAGCTGCATGACGGTCTGTCAGCGAGAAGGGAACTGCTGCCGCTGCCGCAAATGCTGCTGTAATCCCAGGCACGACTTCGAACGGTACATCGGCCTCGCGTAGTGCGGTCATTTCTTCTGCCGCTCTTCCGAAGATGAGAGGGTCTCCACTCTTCAGCCGGACCACCACTTGATGGTCAGCCGCGTAGCTCACCATCAAGGAATTGATCTCATCCTGCGTGATGTTCTTCATCCCGCAGCGCTTGCCGACGTTCACGATCTCTGCATCGGCGCTTGCGAGTGCAAGAATCTCCGGCGTCACCAGGTCGTCATGCAGAATCACATCCGCAGCGCCGATCAGCCGCTGCGCCTTCACTGTGAGCAGATCCGGGTCGCCCGGCCCCGCCCCCACCAGATAGACCTTTGTTGTCGATGCATCTGAGTTTGCGGCCGACCTCGCCGCACGAAGTACTTTCCTCTTCGCGATTCGATGCAGCAGCGCCTTCCGCTCATCGCCGGCAGGGTGCGTCTCGAGGATCTCGCGCCGAAGCTTGCCTACCTGCGCGAGCCACGGTCCCACATCTTCCGGTAGCTGTTCGTCGATCTCGCGCCGCAGTTGCTGCGCAACCGCAGGACTTTCACCGGCAGTCGAAATCGCAACCTGCAGATCGCCTCTCCGCACTACGGATCCAAAGTAAAAGTCACAATGCGGCGGATCATCCACGCTGTTCACCAGAATCCCGCGCGCAACCGACTCACGGTAGACCGTCGCATTCACTTCCGGATCATCCGTAGCAGCGATCACAACGAAGTTGCCGTCAAGATCGTCGGGAGTGAACTTCCGCTGGACCAGTTCAATTTTGTTCTCAACCGCGAGGGAATGGATTTCCGCCTTCGCATTGGGCGCAATTACCTTCAGCCGTATTCCGCTCGAGAGAAGCGTGTTCACCTTCTCCAGCGCCACGTTCCCGGCCCCAACCAGCAATCCGGGCCGGCCGTCGAGCTTCAGAAAAATCGGCTGCAGGTTCATCGCACTCAGTCTCCCACCGCATGAGGTACGCGCCCGGTCGGCAGGTCGCGGTCGACGGGCGATAGAACCTCTCCCGCAAGATAGGAGCGAAGTTCATCATTCGTATGCCGGCTGAACCATACCCTCAGATTCTCGTCAGTTTCGCGCGTGATCAAATACTTCCGCAGCAACCTCGCGATGGCTTCAGGCACCAGAGTTGCCGGTGCACGATATCCAACCGGTCTGGCTATTCCCGAATCCTTTCCAACTGAACCGCCGAGGCAGAAGTAGTAGGCGTCGACCAGCTTGCCGTCGTGCTTGATCTTCTTGCCTTCAATACCGATGTCGGCGATCCAGTGCTGTCCGCAGCCGTTGGGGCATCCTGTCACGTGCAGACGAAGTTGCTGATCGAACTGCGGTACACGCTCTTCCAACTCGTCGACCAGCCAACGGGTGAAGCCCTTCGTCTCCGTGATGGCCAGTTTGCAGAATTCGGTTCCGGTGCACGCAACCGCTCCGCGCCAGAATGGCGAGCCCTCGACATGCAGCCCGATCGCTCCCAGCTCGCGTACCAGCTCCGGAGCCTTCTCATTCGGCACGTCGATGAAAATCAGATTCTGAGCCACAGTCGCGCGCAGAGCACCGCTTCCATATTTGTCCGCTAGGTCTGCCGCTGCTTCCAACTGTTCGCCGCTCAGCCTCCCACGCAACACCGATGCACCAACGTAGCTCAATCCAGCCTGCCGCTGCCGATGAATGCCCGCGTGATCGCGAAGGGTTTCGTCCGGCACTTTCTCGTCGACACCCGGAAGCAGCTTGTAACCGAGCCGAGTTTCGATCTCCGCGAGGAACTTGTCCGTCGTCCAACCTTCCCGCATGAAGAGGTACTTCAGCCGCGCACGATCGCGGCTCTCGCGCAGTCCTTGCTGGTCGCGGAAAATCTCTGTGATCACCCTGACGACCGGAAGCGCCTGCTCGGGTAGCACAAACGCATTCAACCGAACCGCAAGATGCGGCTCATTTGAAAGTCCGCCGCCAACCCGAACCGAAAATCCAACCTGACCCTCGCGCTCGGCTCCGGTCAAAGCAATGTCGTTGATCTCCGGGTAATTGCACCACGTTCTGCAGCCGCTCACCGAGATCTTGAACTTGCGCGGGAGATTCACGAAATCGGGATTAGCCGTGAGCTCGTGCGCAATCTCCAGCGCGATAGGAGAAGCGTCGAAAATCTCGTCGTGCGCGACGCCTGCCAGCGGGCACCCGGTGACGTTGCGAACCACATCCCCGCAAGCGCCCTTCGGCGAAAGCCCAATCGCATCCAGCGCATCGACTACTTCCGGAAGTGACTCAATCGTCAGCCAATGCAGTTGGATGTTCTGCCGCACCGTAATGTCGGCCAGATTTTGCGCATATTTCCGCGTAAGCCCGCCTATGGTCCGAAGCTGATGCGATGAAACGATCCCGTTTGGAATGCCGATCCGCATCATGAAGTAGTCCGAGACGAGCCCCTCGCCGCCCTTGCCGCCCGTTGCGCCCACACCGTCACCCTGGGTGTAGACCCCCCACCACTTGAAGTACATGCCGGCCCACTCGGGCACTACGCTCGAGCGGCCTTCACGCGCAAACGCGCGGACTTCGTCGAAGGCCTCCCAAGGATTCTTCGCCTTCTTCAGGCGCTCCGTTTTTTGGGCCTTCGTCTCTTTCGGTGGGGCAACCTGGTTCTCTTGCAGCGGTTCTGTCATTGGACCTCGTTGTTGGGACTCGGTAGAAATAGAAAGCCCGCGTCAGCTAGGGCTGTGTCGCGGGCTTTCAGGAAACCTTGAAATGGGTATGAGCTTATTTCGGTCCGAAGGTCACCTGTGCGCGCGAAGCGGCATACAGTGACAACAACAGGTCCGAACGTCCATGCATCGATATTCGCAGGATGCCGGCCAAATTGCAAATCGAATGCGACAAATGCTCCAATGTACAGGCTCGCGCGGCATTTGACGAAACTCCAAGCTCAAGGCTCGTCTTCAGTTCTATCACCCTGTATTTACGGATGTTTGGACGATTCGCCGTGGGGAAGCCCTGTTGTGAATCAGGCGACGTCACCACGCCATATCTGCATCCAACCCCTTCAGGACCCGCAGGCTACGAACCCCCGGGGATTGGATAGGTATGAAAATCGCGCAGGTTGCGCCTTTATATGAGAGTGTGCCCCCGAAGCTGTATGGAGGAACGGAGAGAGTAGTCTCATACCTTACGGAAGAGCTTATTAAGCAGGGCCATGATGTAACGCTTTACGCAAGTGGGGATTCGCAGACCAATGCTCGTTTGCGATCGGTTTGTGAGAAGTCGCTCCGCCTTGAAGGCGGTAAGCTTCTGTCTCCACTCGCGCATCACCTCAACTTGATCGAAACCGTCGCTCAAGAGGCGGACGAGTACGACCTGGTCCACTTCCACCTCGATTATCTGCCATTTTCTCAAATCCGCCGGCTGGATATACCCGCTGTCACCACGCTTCATGGACGCCTCGACATTCCCGACCTCTACCCGCTCTTCCGGGAGTTCAACGACATGCGTCTCATTTCGATCTCCGACTCTCAACGATCGCCCATGCCCTGGGCAAGCTGGTTGGCCACGGTACATCACGGTCTGCCAGCGGATCTTCACGAGCCAACATTCGAACAGGGCGAATATCTCGCGTTTCTCGGACGCATCTCCCCTGAAAAGCGAGTTGACCGCGCAATCGAGATCGCCAAACACGCCGGAATGCCGCTTCGCGTCGCCGCTAAGATCGATGAAGCCGATCGCGCCTACTTCGAAGCAGAGATCAGCGACCTGCTGGTGAATTCCGACGTAGAGTTTGTCGGCGAGATTGGCGAGGCAGACAAAACGAAGTTTCTGGGTAATGCCGCTGCTTTGCTGTTCCCCATCGACTGGCCCGAGCCGTTCGGCCTGGTAATGATTGAAGCCATGTCCTGCGGAACTCCGGTCATCGCCTTCAGGGGAGGATCTGTGGCAGAAATCATCGACGAAGGAGTTACCGGGTTCATCGTCGAGAGTGTTGAAGAAGCCGTAGAGGCGTGGAAGAAGGTCTCCTCTCTCGACCGGAAGGCTGTTCACCAGCGATTCCTCGAGCGGTTTACTTCTCGCACCATGTGCGAACGCTATGTCGAAGCTTACGAACTCGGGATCTCAGAGAAGAAACGCGCTTCACGCGGAAAACGCGGGCTTTCGCTCGCAATCTAATTGAGGAGTTCTTGATCGATGCTTCCAACCGTACAGAAAGAACATCATCAGGACGTTATCGAAATTGGCCATCAGTTTTACATCCGTGCTACGTCTGCGCTTGCCGACGACCGCACTCGCGTCCTGCTCAATGGCGACACCTTCGCTGTGTTCGACCGCAGCGGCGATGTTCAACCAGTCGGCTTCGGCCAGCAAGGCATCTTCCACAATGAGACGCGTCATCTCTCGCGTCTCGAGATGCGCTTCTGCGGAGTCAGGCCTCTACTGCTCAGCTCAACAGTTCGCGAAGACAACATTCTCTTCGGGGCGGACTCCACCAACCCCGACCTAGATCTTGAAAATGGTTCTCTACTTCCTCGCGGCACAGTACACATCTACAGGACGAAGTTTCTTACGGAGACGGTCTGCTACGACCAGATCACTGTCAATAACTACGGCGAAACTGCACTCAACGTCGAACTCTCGTTCGAGTTCGATGCGGACTTTGCCGACATCTTCGAGGTGCGCGGGCAGAAGCGCGAGCGTCGCGGAGAGAAGCGCCCGTCCAAAGTCACGCGCAATTCGGTGGAACTATCCTACGTCGGACTCGATCGCATTCATCGCGCCACCTTCATCGAGTGCTCCATCCCCTGCGAAACCCATGACGGCGGCATCACCGTTCCGCTCCACATTGAGTCGCACGGCGAAGTCAGCTTCACCATCAACATGGCCTGCCTCCATGGCGGAGACGGTCAGAACCTCCATTTGCCGAGTTTCAATGATTCTCTTCAGCTCATGAATGAGGAGCGGAGCTCGGGTCCGCTTGCGGACGTCGACATCCACACCTCTAATGAGCAATTCAATCAATGGATCCGCCGGTCACGCGCTGACCTGGCGATGATGATCACGCAGACGCCGCATGGCTTGTACCCGTATGCCGGCGTTCCGTGGTTCAGCACCGTCTTCGGACGCGACGGTATTATCACCGCACTTGAACTTCTGTGGCTTGCTCCCTCCGTGGCCAAAGGCGTTCTTACGTACCTTGCCGCGACGCAGGCCACCGGCCACGACGCTGAACGGGACGCAGATCCCGGCAAGATTCTTCACGAGATGCGAAAAGGCGAGATGGCGCATCTGCGCGAAGTTCCGTTCGGCCGCTACTACGGAACGGTAGATGGAACTCCGCTCTTCGTTCTTCTCGCGGCCGCCTACTACGAGCGCACGGCTGACATCGGCTTTCTCAAGGAGATCTGGCCCAACATCCTGGCGGCCCTTGAGTGGATCGATGTCTATGGCGATCACGACCACGACGGTTTCGTGGAGTACGCTCGCGCCACGGAACACGGGCTGGTTCAACAAGGGTGGAAGGACTCCAACGACTCCGTCTTCTACAGCGACGGCCGACTTGCCAAAGGCCCAATCGCGCTATGCGAAGTGCAAGCCTACGTCTATGCTGCTAAAAACGGCATAGCGTCCGTAGCCGCGGACCTGGGGCACAAGGACCTGGCGGAGAAGCTGCGCACCCAGGCCAACGATCTTCGCTCAAAATTTCAGTCCCAGTTCTGGTCCGACGAGCTCGGCATGTTCGCACTCGCGTTGGACGGCGAAAAGAAGCAGTGCCGCGTGCGCAGCTCCAATGCCGGACAGACCCTCTTCACAGGTATTGCCAGCGACGCTCAATATCGTTCTGTCAGCGAAGGGCTGCTGTCGCCGGCATTCTTTTCGGGCTGGGGGGTGCGCACTATTGTCACCGGCGAGCGCCGCTATAACCCCATGTCGTATCACAACGGCTCGATGTGGCCACACGACAACGCGCTCATCGCTCTCGGAGCCTTGCGGCGTTCCGACAAGGACCTCGCATTGCGGATCACATCCGGACTTCTCGATCTTGCGTCAGAAGTCATGTTCCACCGCCTTCCAGAGCTCATCTGCGGCTTCGGCCGACGGCCCGGCAAAGGCCCTACGCTTTATCCCGTGGCCTGCTCGCCGCAGGCGTGGGCTGCTGGGTCCGTCTTCATGGTTCTTCAGGCTTGCCTGGGGCTCGAGATAAAAGCGAATGAGTCGCGACTGTATATGCATCACTCGGCGCTGCCTGAGAAACTCCAGCACGTACGAATTCGTAATCTGAGGATCGGCAACGGTAGCGTTGATATTTCATGCGAGCGCTACGCGGACACCGTCAGCGTTAACATTTTGCGCCGCACCGGCAATATCGAGATTGTGGCCATGCGCTGATTGTGACGCGAACAAATGGAAGCAGTTTCGGCGTCAATTGCGTCCCATGTCTCTTGTTTTTTGAGACATGGGACAGCAATTTCGCAGTTCTGAGTCGGACCTGGTTTCGTTTCGAGTTTCTACAACGTGCGGAGAAATGCGACCAGGTCTGTCTTCTGCTGGGAAGTCAGCGAAAGGCTGAATCGCTGGTTGTAGAACTCCACCGCGTCGTCCAGGGTCTTAGCTCCGCCGTTGTGGAAGTATGGCGCGCGGGCCGCGAGCGCTCGCAGAACGGGCCCCTTCACCTTGCCGATGTCCGCGCACTTTCCCGAAATCATAGCGCGTCCGAGATCGGTTACCTGAACCGTCTCGCCGGTGGAAAGGCATTGCACAGTGTAAACAGGGAGGCCTGCAATATCGAGAGCCGGCTGTGCAGGATAGGCCGTCGTGCCGATTCCAAGCGGCACTGAGAACGAGTGATTGCCTGCATTCGGGGTGTCATGGCAGGTTGTGCACGTGCCCATGATCACCGGTTGCTTGAGTGCATCATTCAGGCCTGCAACGTCAGTAATCGAGATCGGGAGATTATTGAAGAGCGCTTCGCCGCGTGCGACTGACCGTCGTTGAGGCGAATTGGAATTGCTCCACGAATCGTAGAGCGTAAATACATTGGGATTGAATGCAGCGCCGCTTGGATCGCCGCCCAGAGCGTCGTTGATTCCGATATAGGTGTTCTGCTGCGACAGAGCAATCGGTCCGCCCTTCGCGCCTCTTGCATCGAGGCTACCCGCGTGGAAGTCAAAGACCTGTGCGGTCGATATCGCAGTTTCAAAAGCTGTGATCTTCGCCAGTTGTTCCGTAGTTGGGACAGTGCCTTGTGCATGCCCTGTGATTGCATCCTGTGCCTGGTTTGCAAGGCTCTGCTGCAAATTCAGAGATTTTCCGGGAATCGCGCCGAAGACTGTCTCTCGCCCGTCCCACATCACCGCGCTGAGAAAATTCAGATTGGTCGAGGGAAGCGGCCGGCGATAGAAGGCAGGATTGGAAGGGGTGGTCTCGGCGCAGTCGTATGGGTCCTGGATATCGATAATCTGGAACTCGGCGTTCGCCGGCGTTGGAATCTCGATCCGGAATACAGCCTTATTCAGGAGCATGCTGTATGCAGCCGCTCTGGCCCTTGGCGTGGAGACATCGGCGCTGGGGCAATTCGAGCCGTCATTAGTTCTGAAGATCGGTTCAAGGCCTCTTGTAGCGTTGAACTTTGCATGCACGTCCGATGGCGTTACCGACCACGCAGAGCCGGCGAGGTGACACGTATTACATGTCCGTCCGTTTGTTCCCAGCGGCCGGAAAAATGGGTTTGTGACATCGACCTTTCCATAAGTGCTCAGGATGCCGGAAGGGTCCAACGTGAAGAGTGGATTCGGGAAGAGAATCCCACCAGAAACGGTCAATGACGCTGCCAACGCCAGAGCAAACAGAACAGGAAGCCTGTGCCGTGCTGAACCAAGGAAGAACCTGCGGGCGCGAAGGAACACCTTCGGAAACTTGTTGTCGTTGATCATCGCCTTTACTCCGGGAAGAGGGTTTGGACAATCGTCTTCTGAGTAGTGAGCCGGCCACACGCTAGCGTTTCACCTGGCCGCAAGAAAGAGATTGAGCCGCTTGAATCTGTACTCGAGATCTGAAATAGAAAAGCGACTGCGCGGAAGAGGCAATGCTCACGCAGGGATGACAAAGGTAATGTCGTACGAGTGGCTGTCTTAGTTTCAGCGGGATCGCGACGAAGCCACAGGCAACAACTTGCCCGGGACGCAGGCATCGCGACCGCTACCACCTTCTGTCAGCTGTACGCTGCCTGGCTGGCATGCGCGAACGTCGCGATCTGGAGTGGGAACTCTCGATCTGCTGGTCCGGATCACCAACCGGAACGGGAGGCCATGCCAGTTCCCACCCAAAGACTCGCAGGCTCATCGCGAACGCGGTGCGGACGCAAAGGAAGAGCAACCCGAAAAGCGTCAGGAACGGGATGGCAACGATCGTCGCGACTCTGTGCATCATCATTTGCAAGGCAGGGACTCTGTATGCAAAGGGACCACGAGCGAAGTGTGACTGTCAACGGATCTGGAGTACCCTGTGCCGTACCCAATTCAGGTACTCAGAGACGAGTTCCTTTTGGCACAGTCTGGGTCAAGAATTTGACGAATGCTGAAGCCGAATCACTGGCCGCTGTTGCTCTTCCTCGCAGCCTGCACCAGAGACTCCACCGGAGCAACGATCATGTTTCGCAACACTGCCTGCGGCTTCTCCGCTGCTTTGAGCGTCTGTAGATCGCTTTGCGTTGTTGCAGGTTCGGCAGTCCGTTTGTTCTGCAAATCGTCAAGGGATCGGAGCCCGATGGTCGAAATTTGCGCAAGGGTCTGCGAAACCGGAGCCAGCTCCGCGGTGATATCGGAATTTTTGAGTGCTGGCTGCAACTTCGCATCATTGTCCCGCCACTCTGTGAGCATTTGTTTTGCAGTCTGCCACTGCTCCGGGGAGGCGCTGCCAGCCACGATCGACTTGACCAGATTGCTGAACTCTCTCGCTGTCTCGCTCTCCGGCGGTACGGCATCCACAAGGTGATTGAGCGGTGAGTGCCAGTCGTACTCCTTCAGCGACTCGCGTTCATAGCCGCGCGGCGGCTGGACGACTGACGCGAGCACAGCGAGATATTTCGGGTCGGTCTCGCCGCTCATTCGCTGCAACATGAGGGGCGTCACTGACTGATGTGTTAGCCCGTAAGCCTGCAGCTTGTCCGAGATCCGGTACATCCGCGCGTACATTGACTCCACGTCGCGCATCTCCTGAGGTGACCAGAGCCGTTCCGCGATCGCGGCGGTCCGCGGCCATATACGGCTTTCGATAATTTCCGACGTAGTGAATTCTGACCACATTGCCGACTCTCCGCCCATCACGCGCTTCTTCTCTTCCTCAGAAAGATTCGCCGCGTCTCCGCCGAGTGGATCTGTCAGATAGTGTTCTTCGGCGGTCTGGTTCAGGTCGACGTAGTAGCCATTCGAAAGAATTGTCCGGTTCCCCTGCCGCGCGGAAGCAGCCAGTCCTTTTGGTCCGCGCCACGACTGAATTACCACATCCTTCGGAGTATTCGGCTGCAACACCTCATCCCATCCGACCATGATGCGATGATGCGCAGCCACAATCTTCTGGACACGCCCACTGAAATACGACTGCAGCGCCGCGTTGTCTTTCAATTGATGCGTCTGCATGAAGGACTTGAGCTGCGAATTCGCGTCCCACTCCTTCCCATTGCACTCGTCACCACCGACGTGGAAGTACTGATCCGGAAAAATCGTCGTCATCTCACCGATGAACTTGTCGATTACGGCGAAGGTGCTCTCGCGGCTTGGATTCATGGCAGGATCGAAGATTCCCCAGCGAGTCTGAATCTGATATGGTCCGCTGCCGCTCGCGAGTTCCGGATACCCAACGAACCACGCAGTTGTGTGACACGGCATATCGAACTCAGGCACTACGCGTATTCCGCGTTCCCGCGCATAGTCGACGATTTCTTTCATCTGGGATTGGGTGTAGTAATCGCCGTTCGATCCTTTTCCGGTCAGGAGCGGAAACACCTTGCTCTCCGCACGGAATCCCTGATCTTCCGATAAGTGCCAGTGGAAGACGTTCAGCTTCACGGCTTCCATGCCATCCAGATTGCGCTTGATCACGTCCACTGGCTGGAAATGACGGCCGGCGTCGATCATGAGCCCACGCCAGGCAAAGCGCGGGGCGTCGTCAATCGTAACGGCCGGAGCTGCAAATCCATTGGGTGTTGCAGTGACCAGTTGAAGAAAAGTCTGCAGCCCGTGCAATGCGCCAAGAGGGTCGGGAGCCGTGATGGTGGCGTTCGTGGGAGTTACTTCAAGGTGATACGACTCGTCTTCATCCACACTTTGAATTGCCTTGGTTGCGCCGGAGACTTTTACGGTTAGTACCGCCGCGCCTTCGGAAGGCTCAATGTGATAAGGGATCCCGGTCTGTTTCGACAAGGTTGTCAGAAACCGCTTTCGCGCAAGTTCCAGCCTGGCATCCTTGTACCCTTCGATCGCTACTGTGAAGTTGCTGTCGACCTTCAAGGCTCCCTGTGCCTGAGTGATGTGAGATGGCATCGGCATGAGCGGGAGGGAGCTGGTTTTAGCGGTCTGAGCGAACAGGGGACCGGCCATGACCACGAAGCAGCCAGCGAGTGCAAGAAGAGCAAAAGTGCGAGTTCTCACGAAGTACCCCTTCAAAAACAAGAAGCTGAGGATCACAGAAATCCTATACCAAGATCGCCCGCAATGACCATTTGGGCGCATTTTGATCATTCGAGACGAAGTCTAGTTGGTTTGGTTGCAAACTGGACAATTGAAATGCACCACCTGTTGTGCAAAGTTTCGACCGATCCGGAGCTTTTTCGTGTTTATCGAGGGACCCAAATTTGGGCCTTACGCAGAAATTGATCGTTATAACCGTATTTCGTCAAAAAACTGCGTATAGGGGCACAAATGATCACCAAATTGTCAGAAGTGCTGAAAAGTTTGTCATAGCTGTCTCGGAAGCCGTGTAGAATCGTTCGCGTCATGCCAGAGACCCTGAACGACCGCTGTGAGCAGATCATCAAGTTCTTATTGCGGGTTAGTACTGCTTCTATCGACGAGATACTTGACGAAGTTGGGTCTTCAGCTCCCAGCATCCGCCGAGATCTGGCGCGGCTTGAAAACAGGGGCCTTATCCGCCGGACTCATGGAGGAGCGACTCTAGTCGAACCGCTCCTTTACGAACCATTCCGCTACGATAGCTCTTTCCTCGCGCGCGAACAGCGATATGCGACTGAGAAGCGGCGTATTGGCCTTGCCGCAGCCGAACTGGTACAGCCGAATGAGACGATCGGCCTATCCGCGGGCACGACCACGACACACATCGGGCGCGCTCTCAGGCACAGAGAGAAGATCCAGGTGATCACCAATGCGCTGAATATCGGCATGGAACTCTGCAACCAGCCGGGTGTGCGCACGTACCTGACAGGAGGGGTGATTCCCTGGGCATGGTCGTTCTCGCTGACCGGAAATGCAGCGCTTGAATTTCTTGACGATGTGTACATGGACAAGGTGTTTCTGAGCGTCACTGGCCTGGATGCGGATCGAGGCGCCACTACGCTCGAGACCGATGAGGCACTGATCTATCGAAAAATGCTGAAGCATGCGAAACAGGTGATTGTAGTGACGGACTCGACCAAATTTGGAAATGTGAGCCCCGCATTCATCTGCCCGCTGAGCGAAATAAATACGATTGTCACCAATGTTGGGGTGTCCCAGGAAGCGCTCACGCCCTTTGAGCGGCAGGGAATTCGCGTGATCCAAGTCTAGAGCCGGATCATCCCTAGAATCTTGATTTGCAATGGCTAATCTCCTCTTTTGTCAGGCCGCCTTCCGAGCAAAACGTTCAATCGTAATATCCAAGTACAGGCAAATCGATCAAATGTCAATCAGGTTTGACCGAATCAGGGCTGCTTTTATATTCCTCGTGATTATTTTCGGGGTTATTGATCATTTTGTTGTTGAAATAACGATTGAATCGTCGTATCTTCTCCCCAACGTACTAAAAAGTGCCTACTTACCGATCATTTAAGAAATCAAGAGTGATCTGAGTGGGCCAATAGATGCCGGCATCAAGGCAGTATTGAGTTAGCCGGCCTTGAACACCTTGGGAGGCGAAGTGCAGATACGAAAGAGCTCCAGGATAAGCCGGGCCCTGAACCGTCCACGGTTCGATTCAGCGAAGGGTCGCGTATGGCCGCCGGACTTTTTTAAGAAATCCCAGGGAGAACCCATTCAAGAGCAGTTTGCCTGAAGGCTCTTGAATCAATCGTGCGCGCCTGCGCACTCGACACGAGATTTCAAAAGGAAGGTGTGATGGCAATGATTGACCTCAATCGGGTTCTCGATCAAAGTCTTTCTCCGATGCGTTCGCATGTCCGCAGGGCACTGATTGCCCTGGGTGCGCTGCTCCTGTTCGCTTGTGTGAGCGAATCAAGGGCGCAACAACTCACAGCTACCCTGAGCGGGGAAGTGACCGACAGTACGGGCGCGGTCATTCCAAATGCAGCTGTCACCATCACACAGACGACGACCAACGCTGTGCGAACGGTGATGTCTGATGGCAGCGGCAACTATGCCGTGACGAGCCTGCAAGCCGGCACATATAACGTGAGCGTTTCGTCGCAGGGTTTTGAGACCTTCGTGGCGAAAAATGTGGTCCTCAACGTTGCGGAAAAGCGCGGCCTCAATATTCAACTGAAGACGGGTTCCACCAGCACAACAGTGACGGTGGAAGCCGCAGCGCTGAGTGTTGACACGGAGTCTAGCGCGCAGGCCGGCACCATCACGGGTCAGCAGATTCGTGAACTGGAACTCGCTGGCCGTAACTTCCAGCAACTTGTGACCCTTCAGCCAGGCGTGGTTAGCCAGTTAGGAGACGAAACGGGAGCTGGCGCAACCCAAATGTCAGTAAACGGGGCTCGCGCGACCGCCAACAACTGGACTGTTGACGGCTCGGATATTAACGACTCGGGCTCGAATGGCACGGTGATAAACGCACCGAACATCGATGCAATCCAGGAGTTCACTCTTGCCCGCGGAACCTACGATGCAGGTTACGGACGCTCGGGTGGCGGTCAGGTTGTTGTGGCGACGAAATCCGGCACCAGCAACTTCCACGGAACTGCCTACGAATTTCTCCGTAACACTGCGCTCGATGCCAATGAGTAGTTCAATAAGCGCAACCAGATTGAGAATGGGGATCCGAACAAGAATCCTGTGAATCATCACAACGTCTACGGATTTACGGTCGGTGGCCCGATCTTTATTCCGAACGCCTACAACACAAGCAAAAACAAAACTTTCTTCTTCTGGTCAGAAGAGTGGAGAAAGATCAGCCAGCCGGGCGGTGACAACATGCCCGCTGCGACGCAAGCCATGTTGGACGGCACAGTTGCCGGCAACTTCACGAACGCTCCCGCAGGATGTACGACCTACGATGCAGCCAGCGATACCACCACAATCAAGCCGAGCTGCTACAGCGCAAACTCTCAGGTTTACCTGACGAATGTGTTTGACAAGTATCCGGCCAACAGCGGCGATCGGTACGTTTTCTCTTACTCGGCGCAGAATAACTTCCGTGACGATATCGCTCGTGTCGATCACTACTTTACTGACAAGATCCACTTCTACGCGCGGTATATGAACGACGAAATGCCAGTGGACAATCCAGAAGGTCTCTGGGCAGGTTCCAACTATCCTGGCCTGGTCGACACTCTCGTGAACTCGCCCGGCAAGAACGCTGTGGGCAATTTGACGTGGACCATAAGCCCGAGAGTCGTGAATGAGTTCGAATTCGCGTACGCGCAGGGCACGTACTTTTCACAAATCAAGCCGAATCAGTTTGCGACATCGGACACGGTGAACGGCTCTTTGACCAACCAGTGGTCGCCTGACCCGTATGGCAAGGTGCCGTCGGTTTCGATCAATGGGGTCACCGGCTTCAATGCGGGATCCTCGCCATGGAATGAGCGCAATCTCGATCGCACCTACTTCGACAACCTCTCATTCAACTTAGGCAAACACACACTTCGCACCGGTTTCCAGATCCAGCAGATGATCAAGACCGAGAATGCGGTGAACGGTACGCCGAATTTCAGCTTCAACTCCTGGGGAGACTTCCTTGTCGGCAATGTGTCCAGCTTTAGCCAGACGCTGCCGGATATTATCCCTAACCTGCACTTCATCAATACGGAAGCGTACGTACAGGACGACTGGAAAGTCACTCCGCGCTTGACGCTAAATCTTGGCGTGCGCTGGAGCCGTTTGCCTTCCGTCACCGATGTCAAAAATACGGTATCGAATTTCGATCCCAAGTTGTACAACCCTTCGCTCGCACCGCAAATCGATCCGGCAACGGGTAATTTCGTGGCCGATCAATTCGTGGATGGCTTCCTGCTGCAACCATCCACTTATACCAACGGGATAATTTTCCCCAAGGGAGCAGCGTGCAGCAACGCGCAGCAAATCTCACCTCTGGTGTCGTGCTCGCCGTTTGGTGCGTACGTCTCCCCCAACTACAACACCAACTTCGCTCCTCGGTTTGGTTTCGCCTATGACTTGAGCGGCACAGGCAAGACAGTCGTGCGTGGCGGTTTTGGCGTTTTCTACGATCGTTTGCTCAACGGAATCTGGGAACAGAATGCATTCGTGAATCCACCCCTGGCAAAAGGCACGACGATCAACAACGCGAAGTTCGACAATATTAATAGCGGCAGCACGTCGGTGAATTATGGACCAAACCTGCTCGTGGCGGCCGGCAATCCGGACTTCTTCGTGCCCAGGTACTCCAACTTCAACCTGAGCATCCAACGCGAGCTTATGCCCAGTACCGTGCTTGAAACCGCGTATGTAGGCGCGGTAGCGCGTCACCTGCTCGGACAGTTCGATGAGAACCAGCCGACAGTTGGCGCAGTTCAGGCAGCTCCCACCACGCAGACCAATGCGCTGCGCCCCTACCTGGGATATTCGACGATCAGGGATCGCGGTCCGTTCTTTACAAACAACTACAACTCCCTTCAGGTCAGCCTGAACCACCACTCTCACGGTTTGCAATTGGGTATGGCGTACACATGGTCGAAAGATTTGACTACGCAGTCGGTTGATCGCGATGTCTACTCCACCTACCAGTACGACTTCAAGATGGACTACGGTCCTTCGTCCTACAACCAGCCCCACACCTTTACTGGGAATGCAATCTATGACCTTCCCTTCTTCGCGCATCAGTCCGGTCTTGTGGGCAGAGTAGCGGGGGGGTGGGAAGTCTCGGGTATCGCGCAGATGTTCTCCGGACAGAGCTTCTCGCTGTCTCAACCGTACGATCCATGGGATCCGAATGGTGAACACGTTGGAGTCGGATCGATTGGTCCGCGTCCTGACCAAATCGCACCAGCTCATCTGACCAAGACGGTGGACCAGTGGTTCACCACCGAGTCTTTCGCTACTGCAGTCAACCATTGGGGTAGCGAACGCTCGGGCAGCCTGCTTGGCCCTGGTCTGAACAACTGGGATCTGGCAGCTATCAAGAACACCAAGATCGCCGAACGGGTATCGTTCCAGTTGAGAGGCGAGTTCTTCAACGCCTTCAACCACGAGAGCTTTGGTTCGGGCGGCGGCAACGGATCGAGCAGCGGCGGCGTTGACAAGAGCCTTGCTGACAGTTCCTTTGGCCAGGTAGTAAGCGGTCACGCACCACGTCGTATTCAGATCGGCGCGAAGGTGATCTTCTAACGTTGCGAATAACTCCTGAACAGGGCCGGAGCTTTTGCTCCGGCCTATTTTTTTTGACCGACGACTTTCATGAAAGTCATTAACGCAGTTGGTTCGGAACAGGCGGGAAGGATGTCAAAATGCAGGCGGAACCTTTGAGGCGAACCGATATGAACACCCCAAAGTTGCAACTCGAGTGACGCGTGATTATGGTTCCTATTTTTTCGCTGGAACCGTCGACATGATCTTGAGGAGCCTGTCGTCTTCGGCTTTGTTCAAGCTGCTCGCTTTGTCAAATTCGATTTTGGCTTCGGCGGTCTTTCCCATTGAGCGATACAGCCGCGCTAATCGGTAGTGTGCATTTACGTCTCTCGGATTGATCCGGATGGCCGCACGAAATTCTGCCAACGCCTGTTCTCGTTTCTTTTGATCAGTGAAGACGATGCCAAGATCGCGATGCGCCATGCCGCTCGACTGATCAGCTTTGACCACTTTTTCCAGGAGGGGAAGGGCCTCATCAGGAAGGTTCATTTGCAACTTGGCATCACCGAGATAAAGCATGGCCAGCGTATGTTGCGGATTGTTTGCCAGTTCGGCTGAGAATTCAGTCGCAGCTTCAGCGTACTGACCTTTGGTCCAAAGAAGATAACCGAGCCCGAAGTGAGCATTAGGCTCGGCGGGATTGGCCTTGACTGCGGCGCGGAATTGCCGGACTGCGCCTTCGTGATCTTTCATTTCATCGAGCGTCTCGCCCATCAACATGTCTGCTTCAGCGGACTCCGCATTGAGTGCCATAAGCCGGTGGAACGAGTCCTGCACGCAGGCGTATTGCTTTGACCACAGGCAAGCGTGAGCAAGAGTCAGGAGCAACGTAAGGTTTTGCGGATCCTGCTCTGAGGCTTGCTTTAGAGTTCGCGATGCTTCTGAGAAACGATTCAGCCCGTATTGCGACATTCCGACGAGGATGGTGAGTTGCTGGTCTTGGGGGTGCGCCTTCCACAAAGGATCGAGAGTCGCGATTGTTTGCTGATATTCGCCAGCTTTGAAGAGGGCAAGACCAAGATTCAATCGCAAGCCGGGCATTTGGGGCTCGAGAGCCATGGCCAGCTTGTAATTCTTGATCGCTTCGGAATAGCGTCCTTGCTTCGCCTCGATAAGCCCGAGGTGTGCCAGAGGCTCAGCCTTTGTCGGAAACTGTCTTGCGAGGTCTGCCCATGCTTTTTCCGCTTCGGCGAACTTGCCTTCTCTCTCCAGTGAGAATGCGACCTGGCCTGGATCGGTCTGCGCAAACGTCGAAACAGTCATGCTGAGTGCCAGGCATGACATCCACACGAGCCGTTTCATGTCTTTTGTGGGAGATGTGGGTGTTGGAACTCCGTTCCGCACGCGTGTCCGTCTCGAATTCCCGGGAGGAGGAAAACTTTCAGGGGAATTCATAGCCCAGCGCCCGGAGCCTTGGAGCAAAGGAGACATCACTTTAGATTTTAGAGGCTCATCGCATCCAGGAGCCGGCACAGCATCAGGGAATTTTGGCTGACAGCGGCGAACCACTTCCATTTTGCCGTTTGTCTTCAGATTCTGTCTTGAATGGGTTGGCCCAACCACGAAACTGTCTTTCAATAGGTTTCGCAAACTCTTATTCGCGAATCAGCGCTCATTCGTAGTTGACGGCTCCGCTGTGTTTTCAGGGTCAGAATAGGCCTGATTGCCTCGCCGAATCTCAATCGCACGCATCATCTGCCGTTCCTGCTCTTCCTTTTTGCCCTTGATTGCGTCAAAACGCTTCGACTGCTCTTCGCGCCTCGGATCGCCCGTGCGCGCATAGAGTTGCAACAATCCGAAGTTCGCCGTGTAGCTCTCCGGTTTCAGTCTCAACGCTGACTCGAATCGTTCCTCGGCTCGTTTAAAATCCCGCTGCAGCAGGTTGATTTGGCCAAGCTCAGAGAGCGCGTCAGCCTGCTTTGGATTCATCGCAAGCGATCTGTTCAGTTCGGCGATCGCCGATTCCAGATGGCCCTCCTGGCGAGCGATGCGGCCAAGATAAAGACGCGCATCTGCCGCGGTCTTGGGGCTCGCGGCAGCCTGTTTCAACCACTGAGTCGCCGTGTCGAAATCCTTGCCCGCATAGTTTGCTCTGCCCAGCGCCAGGAGCCCTTCGGGATCGTTGGGACGCAATTGGTGGAAGCGGTTCAAATACTTCAATGCCTGCGTCGGATCTGCCGAGTAGGAGACCACGAGGCCCAGCGCGAAGTTGCTCTCCGGATTGTCCGGCGCAAGGCGGATGGACTCTTCCAGAGCCTTGCGAGCTTCTCCAAACAGATTGAGACGCAGGCAGACGGCCGCGAAGTCGAAGGGAAGCTTGGGATCATTGGGAGCGAGATCACGCGCATGGGCAAGATAGCCGAGTGCGCCTCCGTTATCTTTCTCGGCCTTTGCCACGCGGGCAAGATCCTGAAGAATCACCACCGAGCGACCACTTGCCTCGAATGCGCTTTCGAGCATCGCACGCGAATCCTTCAAATTTCCATTTGCTTCCATCGCCAATCCGAGAGTGCGCCTGCCTCCTGCTGAAAGCTTTCCGTGATTGCCGACTTGACGGAATAGCTCTTCAATCAGATCGGCGCGCCGGGCTTTCTGTAGTGCAGGGAGACATGTATTCGCATCTTCTTCGGCGGAATCGGGGTTGGCGGCGAGCTCCCGTACTGCCACCTCCATCGCATCTCGCGTACCAGCATTTGCGCGATCTGCGCATAATACAGCTTCTGCTCCAACCCGCTGGCGAGCGGAAGGACTCAATTTCCCCAATTGAGAGAGTGAAAGCTGATATTGCTTTTTCCAGAGGTAGATGTTGGCCAGATTGTAGTGAGCCTCGTCGTTTGCGGGATCAAGCTGAGCTGCCCTCAAGCTGTGCCGCAGCGCGGACTCGCGAACTTTCGGATCATCCGCCGCATCCCTCATCTCGATTCGGGACAGGTTGAGATAGGCACTCACCAGCCGTGGCGAGTGTTCAATCGCTTTTGAAAACGCTTGCTTTGCCTCCGAGTCGTGCCCCTGCTGAATCTCGATTACGCCTATCAGGTTCTCGACACCACCATCGTGCGGGTACCTGACATAGATCTCGCCGGCGAGTTTGCGAGCCCCATCCAGATCGCCAGCCTCGATCTGCCTCTGAATCGAAAGAACTGCCTGCTGATACGCATCGTCCTGTGCCTTGAGCGTCACGGGTATAAACGGCCATGCAACTCCGAAGATTCCCATCAGCACACCGACGCCCTGCAGACGCAGACGGTTGGATATGTGCGACCGATCCATATGCTCTAGACTAGTCTCCATGTACCGGGCGAAGTTCAAATTGCTGATCGCGCCAATTCTGGCTGTGGTTGCGGCACATTTGGCTCTCCCTATTCTTTCGCAGTCCGGGCTCGACGCCACGGCGCCGAAACCGGGTGCCACTGGACCGCTGCAGTTGAGCAGCACGACTGCCGCCGATCTGCAAAATGCTTTGAACGCACGCGATTATGTTCGCGCAGAAAAACTGCTGCTGGCCGAGATTGATCGCGACCCTCACTCATCGCGAACCGCCCGGTTGCTCGCTTACATCGGCAGTGTTTACTTTGCAAACCAGGATTACCTGAACGCGGCTGTGGCTTGGAAAAAGTCTCAGGGAATCGCCCCCTTAAATGCCAAACTCCGGTTCTCGCTCGCGATGGCATATGTGCGACTTTCGCGGCCTGACTGGGCGCGAAGCGAACTCCAGGAACTTGCCCGCGAAAATGGGAGTGATGCACTTTATCCTTACTGGCTGGGGCGTCTCGATTACGACGGGCACTTCTACAACCCAGCCATCCAGAATTTTAAACGCGCGATCGAGCTGGATTCCAAGATGGCTCGCGCCTTCGACAATCTTGGTCTTTGCTACTTCTATCAAAACCAGAACGGCCTCGCCGTTGAGAATTTTCATAGGGCGATTGACCTCGATCGGGAAGCGGGGCACCTTTCTCCGTGGCCTTATTTGAACCTCGGCATTACAGAGCAGTTTCTGAACCATGCTGATGAAGCCGAGAAAAACCTGCGAGAAGCGCTTCGTCTCGATTCTGGGCTCGCGAAAGCGCACTTCCAGCTTGGCACCGTTCTCGAAGACAAAGGCCAGGCTGAGGGCGCGCTGGCCGAGTTGAAGGAAGCGGCGCGGCTCGATCCGTGGTATCCCGAACCCCACATGGCGATGGCCCGGATCTATCACAAGATGGGGCAGGAAAAAGCAGCGCACGAAGAAGTGAAGAACTATCGGGGGCTTCGTCCTTCATCGAATCAGTAGTCTTCGGACCAGCGCCAGTTTTCAGCCAGGGCTGCTGACAAAGAAAAACGCCATCCGATCTCAACGTCAAGATCGGATGGCGCAAGAGTAGTGCTGCAGGTTAGAACTCGATGCGCCCCGCGAACTGAATCGTACGCGGCGGAGTCACCGAGTGTGTCCAGGTGCCAAACTCCGTGCCACCTCCGTTGCTCACGTCTGTAGCAAATGCGACCGAAGGGCCGCTATAGTTGCCACCCTGGCTTGCAAGGAAGTAGTGGTTGTTGAACGCATTGAAGAAGTTCGCCTCAAATCGGAAGTTGACCTTTTCGGCGATCCTCGTGTTCTTGGTGAACGAGACGTCAAGGTTCTTGAAGCTGGGCCCGTAAACCGTGGTCACGGCCTTACCGGTTCCCGTGTAACCAAAAGCGCTGAAGTCTGTTTCAAACGCGTTCAGGTTGAAGTAAGTGCCGTCCTTTGCCGGATTGAATCCGTTGCGTCCATGCGGCTGCACCTGGGCTCCAGGCTTGAGACCGGGTACGCAACCCTCGCGGAACTGAGGCACAAGATCGGCTGTCGGGCAGGACGAAGCATAGAACGAGAACGGTGTTCCATACTCATACCGCCACAACGGGCTGACCTGCCAGCCACCCGCAATTAGATTCGACATGCCGCCGGAGTTGGCAAAGCGCTTGTCGTGACCGAACGGCAATTCGTAAACTACTGCGACCTGGGCGGTGACGGGAACGTTGTCTGGAGCGAGCGCCCACGCACGCGGGAACAAGTTGAAAGGTGAGAACTGCCCGTTGTTGCCTTGGTTCCCGGTGCCGGTGGTGTTGGTTGCCTGCGTGGTATCCGAAGCATCCGTGTAAAGCTTCGAAACCGTGAGCGATCCTAGTGCATACAAACCGCTCGTGAGATGCCGCTCGAGCCTACCCTGGAACGACTGATAGATCGAAGTTGCATGTTGTTCGTTCTGACCCTGCAGCGTTCCGCAGTATTGAGGGAAGGGTACCAGCGCCTGTGCGATCGTTGCCTGGCAGGCTCCACCGTTTACATCTGGACGGAACTGCGTATCCCAGCCCGAATAGGGAATAGTGATCCCGTACTGCGCGAACTTCGTAGGGCCGGAACCGTCCCCTGCGTTGTAGTCGGCTGCCAGGTCAGGACCAATTGCAGCAATGCTCGGGTTCAGCGGGTTTAGAACATTGAGCGGGCTCATCGCTGAAGGCAGGTGAGTACCCTTTGTTCCGACATAAGACACCGCGGCGTAGAAGTTCTGCGGAAGCTGACGTTCAATGGTCATGTTCCACTGCTGCGAATAAGGCCGCTTGTTGCCATCCAGAGGTCTGTACTTGGAAGGAGTCTTGCCGTTGTCGAAGTCAGAAGAGATGTTTTGTGTCTGTCCAACCTGAGTTGGCGAAAGGCCCGAGTCCAGGTAAATGACAGGGACGTATCCGATCCCGCTCTGCTTTTGATTGATGTTCACTGTCGCGTTGAAGCCGTCCAGGCTCATGCCTCCGTCCCAACCGGGATAGAATGCCTGCCCGTAATAGATTCCGTATCCAGCTCGAACGACTGTTTTGTCATTCAGAGTATAAGCAAATCCAACTCTGGGTGCCCATGCAGCTTTGAAGGGCTTCTCCGGGAACTCTGCCCCATAGCTGGCGTCACCCCACTTCTTGCCAGCAAAGGCGAGTCTTCCGGGACGACCGTCTGCGCCGGGGTTTGAGCCCAGTGGATCGAAGAAGGATAGATTGTTGAACTTCTCTTTGAATGGAGCGATGTAGTCCCAGCGAATGCTGTAGTTGAGGGTGAGTTTGGGAGTCATTCGCCACGAATCTCCGGCGTGTGCTGCCCAGGCAGGTTGCCGCGGGTATTCTGCTTTGACGTTGTAGAAGTTCACATTGGCATTGGAGACGGCGCCGAGATAGAAGCTCGCCATCGCATCCCCAGGGCACGAGCCACCGCAGCTGAGGTTTCCTGTTGTGCCTTTATCGAACGAGAAGGTCCCGCCCTGGTTCGTTCCCAGATGGATAGCGGTTCCAGCCAGCCGATATTCAAAGCCAGCTTTCACGGTATGACGACCCATAACGCGTGTTAGAACTTCGTTCAGTGCGTACGTACCACGCGTGGTTTTGTCGAGAGTCGCATCGGGCACTCCGCTATTGCCAAGCTGGCTATAACTATCGATGTTGATCTGCGGATTGAAGCTTTCATCTGCCACACCGGCAATCTTTGGCAGATCGGCCTTTCCGTTCAGTGCATAGTAACCTTCGTTCCGGTTCAAGTAGCCGAGCGTGAGGTGGTTTGTCATCACGTTCGAGAAGGTATGCTCCCAGTTCAGCCGCTGGATTGGCGCGTTCTCCGGGTTGGCGGGACTCGCCGTTGAAAGGGCGATTGGAAGGTCGCTCTGCGTATTCACTCCGGCGTACTGCCACCAATAGGTGTAGTAGAGATGATCGCTCTGGCCGAGGTTGAAGTCGGCGCGCCAGAAATACACGTTTTCACTGTTGGTCAGCGATCCTTGTCCAGACTTCGGCACAAAGTAGTTGTTTGATTGACCGCCGTTGGTTGGAGTTGGCAGCAGCGACATAATCTTCTGAGCATTTTGATCGGCATATTTCGGGTCGATGACGTTTTTGTTCCCGAGGTATGCGATCGGCGTGCCCGCGTCTACGCCATACTTGGCCGGATCGTTCGGATAATAGAGCTGACTCGCGATAGCGCTGAAGTCGCCTCCCCGGTTCGCCACAGAAGCGATCGACAATGTCGAGGATGTCGCGCTGCCGTGATCCTTAAAGCCCTCCCAGTTGAAGTAGAAGTAGCCCTTGGCCCATGAGTTGGCGCCGTGCAATTTCGGCAGAAGAATGGGGCCGCCGATGTTGGCTCCGTAGTCGTTCTCCTTGTCGGCTGGCTTCTTGCTTCCCGGATCGATGCCCCACACGAATGAATTGAACATGTCATTGCGGAGGTACTCGTACGCTGCACCGTGGAACTGCTCACCGCCGCTCTTTGTGGAGATGATCAACTGACCCGAAGTCGAGTCTCCATATTGAGCCTCATAGTTCGAGGTAAGAACCTTCACTTCGCTGGTGATGTCAGGGGACATGCCGAAGTCGGTCTGCAGGCTGACCATGCCGCTCTGGTTCATGAAGCCTTCGATTGCCGTGGCGCCGTCGACGATTGCCTCGTCGCCTGTAACCAGACCACCGTTGATGCGGGCATTGAACGCGTTACCGCTGCCGGCTGTCGTGACACCGGGCATCATGATGGCAACCGCTACCGATGATCGAGGAGCGCCATTGACTGTCAGAGGAAAACTCTGGAGGACTTCTGGAGACACACCGCCTTCCAAAGTCGGGTTCTCATAATTGATCAGTGAGGCATCGCCGACTACGGTGACCGTCTCGTTTGTCTTTCCGACCGACATGTGAAGGTCGAGACGCGCGGATTGGTTCACCGCGAGTTGAATGCCTTTCTGAGTCGTCGATTTAAATCCGTTCGCGGCAACATCGAGTGTGTAGTTGCCTGGCGTGAGATTCCGGAAGGTAAATGCGCCCTCAGAATCCGATACAAAGTTTGACTGAAATGATGTTGCTTCATTTGTCAGAGTGAGCTTTGCGCCTGGTATCGCGGCATTACTGGGATCTGTCACCGTTCCACTGAGAGAGGCGTTGGTATCTTGCCCGAAACTCGAGTGTGAACCGGCCAACAGCAGGATCCCAAGAAATGCCAGCAAGGCGTAGCGTCGAATGGCGGTAGACCTGTTTGCCATGGGCCTCTCCTGTCCTGGTTTGAGCTCTTGCAATGAGAACTCCTGTTTGGTTATGCGTCGGGCATGCAGTCCCGCACGCTTGATTGAAGCGGCGCTGTCCGGTTCAACAATAGCCGGGAAATTCGGTTACCGACATTTAGCACTGCGAGACACCAGCACCGAATCAACTAATCAGTGAGGACTATAAGACAGCAAGGATTGACGTCGCATCCGAGTACGTCTGTTGCGTGTAAACGTTGTCACGCCGGATTGGCAGCGATGCTAGAGCACGCGGGGGGCCTTGTCAATTTCTTTTTGACGATCGAGGGCGCTTGGCCGGTCCGGGGCCGATTGACTGGAATTCGGTCGGATTGTCACGGAGCCAGCCTACGAGCCGTCTCGAACCAGTGGGTGTTCTCCCAGTCATCTCGCGGGTCTGCAGCTGCTCTTCCAAACGTCCATAACGAAGACAGTCCGCATCGAGATCAGCAAGACCGGCGAGCCGCTTGATCAAGCCAAGAGGGTCACCATGAAATCGGCTCTCGCAATTGAAAATGTGTTGAACAAGATCATATGTGCGATCCCCGCGATGGGCAACGGATCGGCATTCAAGAAGGGCCGAGGATTTGCAGCCTGGTTAGGAGTGGTACCTGGAGAACACTCCACCGGCGCCAAGCAGAAACTGACTGACACCCAGAGGCCCGGGAACAGATATCTGCGCAAGCTCTTCGTGCAGGGTGCTCATGCCGTCCTTCAACAGAGGATGAAACAATCGAACGGCCTCAACACGTGGCTGGCGCAGCTCACCTCCCGCAAACGCATTCGGTGACGGCGGTAGCTCTGGCAAACAAGATGGCGCGCATAGTCTGGGCACTGCTCTCAAAGGGAGAAGCCTATCGCCCTGCACTTTTGCTTGGAACTGCCGCAGTTTGAAACAACTGGCCTGCAATTGACACCTGGCGAAAGACGCCAGGCTTGGAAATCGCATTCGCGATTCCCACAATTACAGACCAGAGGCGAGTGAGAAGAAATATTTGATTTTCCTGCCAGGTTTGCTGGCGAACCATGACGATGGCACAACGGTCGAACCCGGCACTCCTGAAACCTGTAATCCGGAAAAGGCTTAAAAGCCCGCATTACTAAATAGGACAAGAGTGCAGCGCATTCCATCGAGGGTCAGAGCAGTAGCTCACACAAAGGCCGGATACATTCGCGCAGACCTACAATGTCATTTTCATTTTTCGCTTGCAATGCGGCGGCGGACCATACATTCCGGATAAGCGACAACACGACAACAACGATGAGAAACGCCCGATTCGAGCTGTACCTGTAAGCTGATCGGCGCAGTCGGCAATCGAGATCGGACACGACGGGAGCGCGAGCCGCATGAAGTTTTTGGCATGCATGCTCGCTGCGGCCTTATTGTCAGCTTCGATGCATTCCCAGGAATGCCAATTGAACTCCTCGACACAGTCTGTGAGGTTGACTCACTTGACTCAGATGGCTCGGCGAGTCATCGAGAGCGGAGCTTACACGGGATGGAATGAAAAGGCGTTCGTACGGGCAGGGCATCTGGGGTCGGTCGCAATTGTGCGTGCTCTCCCAAAAGACGGCCCTATCACTCCGCTGCAAATCCGGTCTGTCCCGCGCTTAGTTCGTACCTCTTTCGAGTGTCTTGGCGTTTGTGTACAGTCCGAGGATGACAAGGAACCAAAGGTGACATTACTGTTGCTGCAACAACTTCGCGAACATGGATCTCCTGACACGCAATCCGACAGTGAGATTGAGGAGGTCCAAACATTCGTTCTGAGACAGGCCGAAATCGCTAAACACGCGAAGTAGATCGAACTGATTCGATGCCATTCACTTGCAACGAGCGAGTGACTGCCCATTAGACATTACCTTGCTTGGTGCAAAATCGAGTAATGGAAGGATGGGCGACGATCCAATCGCTACTCTGTTTGAGACACAGCAACAACGCACATGCTTCATCAGAAGTCCAAAGGATTTCTGACCCAATTTGTACGCTCGATAATTGCTTTGGGTTCGTAGGTTATGCCGTGTGCGAGGCGACGTGCCTCCCGTTTTGCCGCTACGAGCAACAGCGGCCCCAGATACCGTTCCGACAGCATGCACGCGATTCCGAACTCGCGCCTTAGCACCTCGCGCAGCAGGCGGATCTCCTCTGCTATCCGCTCATTTGTGGGTCTGAGAATGCGTTCCATCGCCCAGAGCAGTCCGCTATAGCTCCACTTCAACGCCTTCGCCTCGTGGCAGAACCTCCGACGTATCCTCAGATCCGGATGGTTCTTGTAGCGTATCCAGCCTTGGAGCGTTGTTCTGCAGACCCTGAATAGACTTGGCCCGTTTCGCTCAAAGTCGAGTCGGAACGCGCCGTCAAGAAACTCCTTCGACTGGTCGCGCGAGATTGCTTGGTGCTGAAAATTAAACTTGAATTGTCCGTGGATGTCCGCCAGATTGATATCCAGCAGCCGCTGCTCTCGCTGCATTTGCTGATAGAGCGGTGTGCCGGGCACCGGCGTGTAGAGCATGAACTGGTGAAAATCAGTGTCATGGGAAACCGCGTACTCGAGCTCTTCGCTGATGTTGTCCGGCGTGTGGTGCTCCATTCCCACAATCGTCGAGCCTAAGACGCGTATGCCGTGCTGTCGCAAGTCAGCCGTCTTTGCGAGTGTGTCAACGCCATCAAGCTTACGGTACCCCGACATCGGCGACTCGAGGCCCATCCACACCCAGGAGACGCCGAGCTCCACAAGTTCATCCATGGTGTAGTTGGCGATCGCGTTCACGGATGAGAATACGTAGAACTCCCATGATTTCCCATCGCGCTTCATGCAAGAGAGCAGGTCCATTGCGCGCCTCTTGTTCAGCAGAAAGTTCTCGTCCATGACGAAGAATGAACTCACGCTGAGCTTGCTCTCCATCTCGGACATTACGCGGTACAGTTCCTCTCCTGTGTTGTAGAAATTGAAGACATTTCCTTTGCCGCCAAAAAATGCTGAGGTAGTGCAGAAGTTGCAGCCCATCGGGCAGCCCACCGAGGGCACTATTGTCGCCGCAGTTGAACCGAGATTAAACGGCAACTTCAATCCCATAACGCGATGACCGAATCCCGAAACAATCGCCGGATGGACGATGGGCGCCTTGTCATCGAGACCGAGGAATCGTCTCATCCATGAGATTCCTTCGCCACGCACGATGAAGTCAGCGCTAATCATCGTTTCGATTCCCGGGATCGCCGTTATGTGTCCGCCAACGATAATCGTGGACCTCGGCGAGATCTCCCGCACGATGCGGCACATCTCACGGACTTTGCCGATGTTCACGATGATCGATGTGATCCCGACAATGTCGTAGTGGTGTGCGCGCAACTCTCGATCGAAGATTTCACGCGTAGGGAAGTCGAGCACTGTGGTTGGGGCGGGAATGTTTGCCTGGATCATCATGATCCCCCAACTCCTGTGAAACATCCTCAGCGAGAATGCGCCCTGAGACCGGGTGACCTGATTGTGATACAGCTCCATCGGATTTATCGAGCGGCTGCCGAACTCGTCATCCTGTGCGTAGGGTCCAAAAACAGACGATAGAAGAATCCGGGCTCGTGCTCCTTTGGGATGAGTCTGCATCGGTGGACCTCCTGACTACAATCGGAACTCTCGATGGGAGCTGCTTCTCGTTCGCTCATGAGAACTGTTAGAGAATTTGGTGCGTCGTCTGCTCGGAACCGGGAGTCAAGAAAGAAAGCTGATGATCACTGCGCAGAGATCAGGGGTCTGTTCTTGGCTTCATCATGGCGGAAGAGAAAAGCAGCTTTAGGTGCGTCATTCCATATAGAGGAACGTGGAGAGGAGACCGCTTTGCTGATAGTGCAATGCGAGCCTCTCCTTCGTGCATCCCCAGCCATTCGCGGCAGGCGGTTATTACGTCTTTGACTTTGGTGGGCATGGACTCATTTGGAGTGCCTCCAAAAGCGAACTGTTCACTCTCAATTGAGAACCATTCCGTAATGACATGCATACTGTCTCACTCTTGCCGGCCGAACGTCGTATTCAGAGCGTCGGCATAGGTTGTCGTTGGCTGACGGACTACGAATATAGTTGCGACTGAACTTCAGGGTTACTCGCGCGATGAACGACTCGAGGCCGCGAGGGAGGTGTGAGATCGACCGGCTCTATGATCGCGTAGTAAATCGTCCGATGACAGGATGTGCAATGTGCTTCTCTAATAAGACTGAGGGAGCCGCCAACATGCTCATGGAAAGCGCGGTGGCACTCTGGGCAATCGATTGTGACGCAGGGTTCGTCTGCGGGGTCGTGTTCGCTGTGAAGAATCCACAAGAGCGATGACGCAATTTCATTTTTCGCGGGTAAAGGTCGGGGCTGGTCAAAACGTTTGATGATGTTGAGCAATGAGTGCATGCCGCTACCCTTCGCATTGAAGGCATCGGCGGTAAGACCAGAAGGCACTTCATCGCCGGAGAAGGCGCCGCTCATCGCGATCAGGTGAATTGATGGAAAATGACGTCGGACGACCTGGAGGAGTTCGAAGCCCGACATGCGCGGCATGTTGAGATCGGAAATGACAATATCCGGGACTTGTTTTGCGATCTCTGCCAGCGCCGACAATCCATTGTCGGCTGATCGAACGGTGAAGCCAATCTCATCCAGCACGGCCACCATCGAAGATCGAATCGACGGATCATCGTCCACAATCAAAACTCCGGGAAGCCTCACTTGCTGGCCATTCCGCATCTTGCGCCTTCTCGTCCGACTGCCTGAAGGGTCGGAGCTTTCATGATCCGCTCGAAACGCTCTAAGAGATGCCCCTTTTTGAACACCCTTACATGGTGGTCGCCTAACTGTCGGCGCTACATCTGGCTGGCTACCTTTTTGCCGGGATTGTGTCAGGCAGTAGATCGGTCGACACTCTAGGAATCGCCCAGCGTAGTCCAGAAAGACCGGGTCGCAAATGTGGTTCTGCTCGCATCGCGTGAGATCGGCTTCATTTCGTGCCGACGCCACAGTGGCAAAGCAGGAAGTGCAGATTGAATCATAGGAACCGTCTATGTTGTGCCTGTGGGGAAAATGGCAGGTTGAGGGAAAAAAACATCACGCACTTCCTTCCTCAAAATGAGCGAATGAGCTGCTTTGCCAAACTTATTTGAGACCGTTGTGCTGGCCTGTTCCAAACTGATCGGTCTTTCTTTGGGGATCCTCCAGAGGAAGCGCACGGGATCGCTGAGACCAAGGTAGCCACCATTCCTCTCTGTAGAGCAATGGCGATCGCTCCGGCCGTAGGCGCGGAGAGACCTTAAGCTGTTCGTCAAACTCAAGCTCAGCGATGCGGTACCGGAGGTGGGCTTTGAGGTTTTCGACCGCGATGGGGTCGTTGTTCGGATAGGAGCGTAGTTCGATCTTTTTAAGAAGGGCGCGGATCACTTGCAAAAGATTCGGTGACGATGGAGGCTTCATCTTCTTCTCTTTCGACGGGCGCCCCGCCATGCTCTTTAGAGCTTCGGCCTAAACGTTAGAGGGAAGAAGATAACCTTAACGCTCCCGCAATGGCCACGCTGGCCAGTTTTGAACACCGCATCATCTGTGCTGTGTAACTTTATACCGTTGCTGCGTGGCCTTCGCGGCAATCGTTCAGCGATCAGGAAATAAGTGTGAGCTGCATCACGTTGGTTGGGCCTTGCACAAAGTAGTTCGCTCGAATTACAAAGAGTCAGACACATTTGAGCAATTCTGAACAGCTTTCTTCTTTGTCTTCGCGTGACGATTTTTCTGATCGAGGCTGACGCATATGTGCTGGGTGTTTTCAAATAGCTTCGCGACGGCCTTAAATTCCTTTGCTCAGCAAGGCCTCGCGATGAGTTAGGCTCGTTGCGGCCTGCTTAAATTGCAGCCGATTCACTGGACGTTTTGCATGACCTGTGCGAAAGCATTTTCACGCCTTTTCTCTGTTGCTCTCTTCGCGATTTACTTCACGGGCTGCGGCTCACCCCATGTAAGTTCCCCGCTATCAATTGAGCTCACAGTCCAGAAAGAGGGGAAGGGCGGGGGAACCGTTTCGAGCAACCCATCGGGGATCAATTGCGGCTCTGCATGTAATGCCAGGTTTGCCAGCGGAGCAACAGTGACGCTGACGGCAAAACCAGACTCTGACTCGCTGTTCACCGGCTGGTCAGGTGCTTGCTCCGGCACCGGAACCTGCACGCTATCGCTTGCAAAAGACACATCTGTGACCGCAACCTTCATCGCGTCTGCACCGCCCCCTCCAGCTACCGTTGCACTCACGGTGACAGCTTCCGGCAATGGAACGGGAGCGGTCACGAGTACGCCCGCAGGCATAAGTTGCGGGGTTGTGTGCAGTGCGAAGTTTCTGAGCGGAACGTCAGTGACGCTGACGGCGAAACCTGACGACAACTCCCTCTTCGCTGGTTGGACGGGACCGTGCAGCGGCACCGGAACATGCACGCTGTCGCTTGCGAATGACACGTCTGTGACCGCAACGTTCAGCGCCTCCGCACCGCCGCCTCCAGCTACCGTTCAACTCACGGTAAAAAATTCGGGCAACGGAAGGGGAACGGTCACGAGCGCGCCCGCGGGCATGAGCTGCGGTCTGACGTGCAATGCGATCTTCGCGACTGGGACGACCGTCACGTTGACTGCTTATCCCAACGACGGCTCGAGCTTCAACGGCTGGACTGGGGCGTGCTCCGGCACGGCTCCGTGCAGCCTAACCCTGGAGAGCGATACCGCTGTAGGGGCGATCTTCTCTGCCGCACCGCCAGACGCTGGCTTGGCTTCGCTCAAGCACATCGTCTTCATGGTGCAGGAGCACAGCTCGTTGGACAATCACCTTGGAGCATTGCGGGACTATTGGGCCAAGAACGGCTATCCGGACCAGTCGTTCGATGGTCTTCCGCAGTTCAATCCGACTTCCGGTGCTGCGCCTCTACACGCGCCGCCTCCCACGAATCCCGGGTGCAACCCAGCTTTTCCTCCACCGAATGACTGCGTTTATGACTCCACCAATTCGGTAGCCTCATTCCATCTCAAAACGGTGTGCACTGAAAACACCAGCTCGTCTTGGAATGAGAGTCATGTGATCTGGAATTTCCACGACCAATTGGGTCTATATCCTCCCGCTGCAATGGATGGATTTGTGTGGGTCGCCGGACACGATGGCCGCAACTACCGGCCGCCGTTCATTGACGTAAATGGGATACGCGCCATGGGGTATTTCGACGGAGACGACCTCAACTACTACTACTACATGGCATCGAACTTCGCTACCTCCGACCGCTGGTTCCATCCCGTCATGGGCCAGACCGGCGCCAACCGGGAATTCATTATTGCTGCGACATCGCAAGGGCGCGTTTACCCGAACGGAGCCAATGAGAACGATTCTTCCTTGCTGACGGCAACCATGATCTTTGAAGTGCTCGAGAAGGCGGGCATCACGTGGAGGATTTATGTGAACCCGGATGGTAGCGGCTGCTCCGGCCCGCCCTACGATATGACATGCCTCCTCAAGCAGACCTATGTTCAGCCGTTTGTCTTTGGGCAGAGCATTCCGACCAAATACCCTCAGAACTTCGCGACGATGTCGCAATACTTTGCAGATCTGCAAAACGACACCTTGCCGCAGGTTGCCATTATTGAGCCTGCAACTGCTGCCGGTTTAGACGAGCACGCCTCGAGCGACGACGGGCGGGCAACGAATGTCCAACTGGGTGCGAACTACGCTGCCTCAATCATCAATGCCTTGATGAGCAGCCATTCGTGGAAGGACTCGGTCTTCATCTTCACCTACGATGAATATGGCGGCTTGTACGACCATGTTGCACCGCAGCCAACCGTAAGTCCGGACGGCCTCAAGCCGGTGGATCTAAACCCGGGCGACGTGTGTACAAAAGGAACAGGTCCGATCTGCGACTTTATATATACGGGGTACCGGGTTCCCCTTCTCGTGATCTCCCCTTTTACGAAAAGGAATTACGTGTCGCACACCATTGCGGATACGACGGCTATCCTCAGACTGATCGAGACACGCTTCAATCTGCCGCCTCTCACCAAACGGGACGCGGCACAGCCGGATATGACGGAGTTTTTTGACTTCAAGAATCCACCCTGGCTCACCCCACCTACCCCTCCAACACAGAACATCAATGGCGCCTGTTACATGGATCACCTGCCGTAATTCAGACGCACCGCTGGCTCGCAATGTGATCCAGCGTACTCTCCGCGCGGTAAAGGAGCCTTCCTCTTAGTCCTTATCCGTGAACGATTCACAATTTTCGGTTGGCGGGGATGGAGGATTGGTCAAAAGAAGACAGCCAACTCATTCTCGCAATATCTAAGCTGCGAGCGAGGCATCCGGTCATGAAATGACCTGGACTATCAACACAGCATTTCTGTTCTTGCTTCCGGGATCTTCTGCTTGCCTACGCACTAATACAACAGAGGGCGAAAGCTAGAAGCAAGAACAGAAAGACAAGAGCAGGCCAGACCCGAAAAGTAAGCCAATTCGACGAGTCGCACCACGGACACGACTGGTTATCTTCACAAATGTTTCGGCCGCCAGTCTATTAGTTCAGGAGCTGAGAGTTATCAGGCTGAAGGCTAACTCTGATGAAAGGAGCATCGCATGTCGAAGACCTGGGAGCACTACCATCACGCTGCACGTCATCATGAGCAGGCAGCCTATCACTTCAATGAGGCAGCAAAGTACGACGAGGCGGAGGAGCGCGGAAAGGCTGCTCACCACGCATACCTGGCCCACCGGCACAACCAACTGGCTATTCATCACGATTCCGAAGCGTCGAAGCTGCGCGCCGGGCAAGCTGATACCACTGCGGCGTACGTTGCTGAACGAGCGCCCAGGCAGAAGAGTGCTGCCTGAGAGTTGCTCGTCGTCTATGTCACGTCTGACACCGAACGGGCGTAAACAGGACGGAGTATGCAGGGCATTGGGACGCGAACGACCTTCCGGTTGATGGGAAGGAGGATCGGCTCACGAAGCACTGAAGGAGATTAGAACAATGACGGAATACGTTGGTGCTATTGAAAAGCAGACTTTGCTAAACACGAATTTTCGGCAGGTACTATTTACGGCTCAACACTCCCAGCTTGTGGTGATGTGCTTACAGCCAACCGAAGAGATTGGTAATGAGGTGCATCCGAAGGTTGACCAGTTCTTTCGCATTGAGAAAGGAGAGGCCAAATTCATTTTTAACGAGAAGGAAGAGCGGACCGCGCACGAAGGAGATGCGGTGTTGGTTCCGGCAGGAACATACCATAACGTGGTGAATACGTCGAAGACCCAGATGTTGAAGCTCTATACGATCTACTCTCCGCCGAATCACCCGGCGGGAACAGTGCACAAGACGAAAGCCGAGGCAGAAGCAGCGGAATTGATCGAGCACAGCTGAGGCAAGCGGTCGTTTCAGTCGGCAGGACGGTTCGGCGGTTATTGAGCCTCCTGGTTAGCAATTCGCAGGGTTTGGCAGTTGTGTGGAAGCCAGCGGTCAAGCCCACACTTGTTCGTCCACAGCGATGTCTTGGAGTAAAAGGGAAAGTGATATGCGGAATTATTCAATTGCTTTGTTAGCGATGTTATCGGCTACATTCGCGTTCGCCGGCCCTGGGAAGTAAGACACTGCTGCCCGCCTGAAGGAGGCCGGCCAGGTCATGCACAGATCATGGCCGCACCAGATAACGGTATTCCAGTGGAAGTGCTGTCCGGAGCCAAGTGCATCGCTGTAATACCGGACATGGCGAAGGGGGCATTCCTTGTTGGCGCTGAACATGGTCGCGGCGTGGTTACCTGTCGCACTGGCCACGGATGAAGCGCTCCAGCATTTTCTCGCCTAGTCAACATGCAGCAATGCTATTAGGTTACGTTGGCATTCTCTCGGTTCTCCAACTCGTGCCGCTGCTCTTCTATAAGCGCGAGAGCTGACGAGAGAGTGCACACCAACGGACCTCATTAGTAGCGGCCCGATCATAGCCCCAGAACGCTCCAGGAGACGTCAGTGCTCCCAGGCGGAGGGCTCTGCGCTGCCTGCATTCAAAGGGACGCGGATGTTTCCTTAGCAACAATGATCGCCCATAACGCCTGCGCTTTCCTGAGATCGTGGTAGTAGTTCAGAAATGGGATGGGCAACGCCGGAAAGGCTATCGCACTCAAAGCCACGCAGCTCGAAGAATGAAATGAGGCAGCTGGCGGGTGCGAAAAGTACTTGGAGCAAATCCTCAACCGAGCCTGAGGCTGGCCGAATCCGAGTCGAGAGGTAAACCAATGGAAAGAAAACAGGCAACTACCACATACTTCCTGCTGGCATTGTCCGCCATTGCGCTCTACTTCTGTTACGTAATCGCCAAGCCATTTCTGAGCCCGGTCTTCCTGGCGGTAATGATTGCGATTGTTTTCCATCCCGTTCACGCTCGCATTCAAGGGCGCATCTGTAGCCGGAATACAGCAGCTCTTACTTCTACGGTTCTGGTGCTTCTTGCTCTTACCGTCCCAGCGGTTGGATTGGGAGCGGTGGTGAGTCAGGAGATCAAAGGTTTGTATCAATTCCTGGACGAGAAGAGTGCTGCACAGGGCGGTTGGAATCCGTGGGTGATGCATGCGACGGAGCGCCTGACGAGCTGGGTCGGGAGGTACGTTGATCTGTCCTCATTTGATTTACGTGGCGCGCTGCTGCGGGGGCTGGAACAGATCAGCCGATCCCTGATTTCCTGGGGTGCTTGGGCGGCCAGCAACGCCGTATCGTTCGTCGCAGGTTCCGTGATTACATTCTTCACATTGTTCTTTCTCTTTCGGGAGGGCGGGTCGTTCAAAAAGCACGCAGAGACTTTTCTTCCCCTCAGTGTCGCTCAAGTGAACAGGCTGTTCACGGGCTTCAGCAACTCCATCGTTGCCAACGTGTATGGTTCTCTCGCGGTGGGTGTGGCGCAGGGGATTCTTGCGAGCCTGGCCTTCTGGGTCCTGGGTCTGTCTTCTCCAGTCCTTTGGGGAGTGGTAACGGCGTTGTTTTCGCTCATTCCCATCGTTGGTTCGGCTGCTGTATGGGGACCTGCCGTGATCATCCTGGTCGTCGGTGGGCACTGGTGGAAAGCGTTGATCTTGTTGATTTGGGGTGCTGCCGTCATCGGGCAGATTGATACCTTTGTCCGGCCCTATGTGATCGGCGGTCGGGTCAAGCTGCACACGCTGCTGATTTTTTTCGCTCTGCTAGGTGGCGTGGAGGCATTCGGCGGCCTGGGAATCTTCATTGGCCCTGTCGTCCTATCAGTTACGCTCGTTCTGCTGGAGATGTTGCGGGAAGCGAACGCGGCGTATATCGCTGCAAGACAGCCCCAAACCGTCACGCCGGACGCGGGCAAGGAGAACGCAAGTCACTCTGTCTCATGACTGGATAAGGCCATAGACCTATCCTCAGCAGAAAGGTTGCGCAGAAAACGGTCGTCTAGGCGGGCAAAAGAGACACCTCAAATTGAGCAACTCTCCCATCGGCGATCTCTTCCGAGGTGGAGCGCTACTAGACTGTAGTGCTCTGCAATCGTGATCAGAAAGAGGAGTACCTGTGCAAAAGTGAACAGAAGGTGCACTGCTGACTTGTGCATTCTGAGTTCAAGATAGGGTGGCACGGTGCCACGTGCAATGGGATCGTGGTGGAAGGGCGTTGCGCCAACGATGTTGAAAGGATCGGCTTCCGAATCGAACATCGCGAACCCATCCCGGTACTTGGAGGTGATTACGATGTACTTCATTCCTGCCGCCTTGGCCAAGGCCACGATGTCGTGCGCGTTGAAGCCTGTTGGATTGAACTTGCCCGCGAGTGCCTTGTAATCGGAAACGGAATCGTACCTGGGTTTAATGATCCATTCTCCGATACAGGAACCTGTTTTCCGTTCCATGTGCCTGCGGGAATGGAGTAAAGTCCCCAGTGAATGAACATGCCGAATCGTGCCTCGCGCCACCAAGTCACACGCGCATCGTGCTGCGCCGGGGTTCGGTGTCCTGGACGGCACTTACGCGATGTTGATCGACAATGTTGTCGTGCTCGTCCGCAACCTGGGCAAACATAGCGACCGTGGCGGCGGACATAATTGACAGTAGAGTGGCGCAGCACTTAAGTAGTCTTCGCTGTTGGCTCCTTTTGGATGCACCGAGGGCGCGTGTGCTACGTTGCCATGCCCCTTTTCAGAAGTGGCCTAATGCAATCACGATGGCATCAGGGTTAGGCGCGGTTTGCGATACTATGTCGATCCGGTATTGAGTTTGCCTGAATTCACCGCTCCATGACGATAAATGTTTTCTTCAGCACCAGATATCAAGTAATCCTTCTCCGCTCAGCTAAGCGCGATTTTGACCGCTGCTGCGTAGCTGTTCGCAATCGGCAACGCGTGAGGGACATCGATGTGCAATCCATCTGCTCCCTGGGTCCATTTCACCTGCGCGTCCGAACCAACGAAGGTGACGTTCTGGATCTTGCCGGGATTTACCTTGCTTGAGGTTCCCAGCGACTCAATCTTGGCGCGCCTCTCTGGCCATCCCATGAAGATTGCATAGATCACATTGTTCGCCTTGTTGCGGGTGAAACGGATGTCATTGCTTCCCATGGCACTGATGCTGGCGCCCTGAAAAGGTCCACTCTTTACTGAATTCGGTCCCTCGCCGTATACAGTCCATGGTCGAGTTTCAAAGATGGCTTCGCCGTTAATCTTCAGCCATGCTGCAATCTCATCGAGGACAGCCAACTCTTTGCTGTCGATAGTGCCATCTGGTTTACCCGGGAAATTGAGGATGAAAGTGCCGTTTTTGCTCACCGTATCGATCAGCCAATGAATCGCGTCGCGCGGCGGCAGATAGCTTCCGAAAGCTCCGGGGCCTTCAAAAAGACTGCGCCGATAGTGCCATTCTCCAATGCAGGTCTCTGACTGCCACGCGTAGGGCATTATGCCGCTCGTCAAGCCGCGCTCGTAGTCGGCGACCACTGCTTTGGCGAGCTTGTCGGGTACGTTCTTGATGTTCAGTACGGCTTCCATCTTGCCGCGTGTTTTCAGATTGTGGTTATAGAAGTAAGCGCCAACATTCATCCCTCCCCAACCCAGTGGGAGCAGCGCGTTGTCGAAGTAAAGCAAGTCGGGATCATGTTGATCGATCAGGTCCCGCGTACGGTCGTAGAAGTTCTTCACATACGAGGCATCCGGCAGCGCGTCTTTGGGATGCTTCGGACCGTAGAGCATCTGTGGATCGAGCCCATCCCACCATTGGCCTTTGCCGTCGGATCTGGTCATTCGGCCGTCGTAGGAAACTCCTGCGTCCGGTCCAGCCTTATCAGCTCCGTGAGAGGTTTGGAACCACCACCAGTTGCGTGCCTGATGGACCGTCACGCCAAAGCGGAGCCCGTGTTTGCGCGCGGCGGACGCCCATTCTCCGATAACATTGCGATGTGGCCCATGGTTCACTGCGTTCCAGGGCTGATGCTTCGATCCCCAACAATCAAAGCCGTCATGGTGATTGGCGAGCGCGATAAACAGGCGCGCTCCGGCGTTTTTGTAACGTTCTATCAGCGCTTCAGGTTCCCAGTTGAGGAGCGTCCATTGTGCGCACAGGTCCTTGTACCCGAACTTGGAGAGGCTACCGTAGTGTGACTTCTGGTAAGCATAGTCGGGGGAACCCTCTTCATACATGTTGCGTGCGTACCAGTCGCCGAATTCGGGCACGCACTGGGGGCTCCAATGCGCCCAGATGCCAAACTTGGCGTCGCGGTACCACTCGGGCGCGTCATAGTTTGACAATGAATCCCAGGTCGCCTGATAGGGCCCTTCGCCATTGAGCCCTTCAATCGGCGACTGCATGGGAACACCGTCCCAGGAACCTCCGGGCAATTCAGGCGGCTCGCCCCATGCTGTGGGCGACCAGTCGGAGTTGTTGAGCTTCTTCTCCACAATTTTGCCGTCAACCAGAGCGTAAAAAACACGCTGGTTTTCGGGTGTCGCGCAAAACTCTTCGTACGTCTGGTGGGGATGGTTGAAGCCGGGCGGTACGCCAGCGGCCACTTGACATTTCGCAGAAATGGCCGTGCTTGCGGCTGCGGCGGTGATCAACTTACAGAACTCTCTTCTTTGCATCATCCGTTGATCCTCTCTCGTAATTTCCAGTTGTATGCCCACGGCCCATCTATCGGTTTTCGATCGCGGTTTGGTTTGGCTAGGCATTTCTCAAACGCTTCACGAGAATCAGAACGCGAAGCAGTTTGCCGGCCTCGTCAAGTATTCGCGACGGATCGAAAGCAGGGATTCACTTGCTGGCTGCTTCTACGGGAGGTTGCATTAAATCTAGCTCCCTTGTTCAAAGTAATCGATAACTTAAACGAAGAAATCTAACCAGATACAATTTGGGTTGTCAAGGCGAGAGACTTGAGATTGTTTATTCTCAAAGCTCCGAACACGATGCCCTCAAACGATTTTGCGGCTGTTCCCAGGACTGTGATTGGAGATAATTCAGGTGCCAACTACAAATTCGGAGTGGAGTAACCTGTGGCAGTTCGCCTGAAGGATATCGCAAACGAACTAGGTCTCTCGGTGGTGACTGTTTCGAAGGTGCTCCGAGACCACCCGGATATCGGAGCTGACACGCGGAAGCGCGTCTTGAACCGGATGCGGGAGCTCAATTACCAGCCCAACTTGGCGGCCCGTTCGCTGGTGACCGGGCGAACCTGGACTCTAGGCCTGGTCGTTCCAACCCTGCTCCACCCCTTCTTCGCAGATATCGCACAAGCCATCTCATCTGAGACGAGCAATCGCGGGTACAGCCTGTTCATCTCGTCCTCCGACGAAGATGCGGACCTTGAGGTAAGGGAGATCAAGCAACTCCTTGCCCGGCGAGTCGATGTAATCATCGTAGCGTCAGTCCAATGGTCAATCGACTGCTTTCGCCTGATTGAAGAACACAAGACACCTTACATTTTGATCGACCGAAGGTTCCAAGGACTCGAAGCCAATTTCGTCGGTGTCGACGACGAAGGTGTAGGTGTGCTGGCCACTTCCCATCTGATCGAGGAAGGATGCCGCCGCGTAGCTCACATTCGTGGACCCGAAGTAAGTACTGCCATCGGTCGGCTGGAAGGGTACAAACGGGCACTTGCGTCGCACAACATGACTCCCTTGCCGGGACACATAGTTTCGCTGGGAGCGTCGGGCGATCATCGCGGAGAAAAGGGCGGGTATGAAGCTGCGAAGAGCTTGCTAGCCGCTGAACCTCGCCCCGATGGCATCTTTTGCTTTAACGATCCTTCGGCGCTGGGAGCAATGCGGGCCATTCTGGAAGCGGGCGTTCGCATTCCCGAGGATATAGCTGTTGTGGGCTGCGGGAATCTTTCCTATTCGGATTTCCTCCGCGTTCCTCTTTCTTCGGTTGACCAGGGCAGCGAGAACATCGGGAAGTATATCGCCGAACTCGCGCTCAAAATTGCGCGCAAGAAAGTGCCGGTTCGGCCCAAAACCGAACTGATTCCTCCTCGGCTTGTGGTCCGCGCCTCAAGCCTCCGACGTGCGCGTTCTGATAACTCGCACTCCTCGAAGTAATCGACACAACTGCAGTGCGCGCGGTCGATAGATTCAATGCACAGTGATGCAGGGTTTGCCTTTGCACAATGAGCCGGTGACTCCATGGTCTTCGGTGATGTCGTAGATGCGATCAACAAAGGGGAGAAGTATCTTTTCGACACTGCCGCTGGGCCAGTGAATCTCCAACTGATCAACTTTATCTGCGTCACCTAAGCCGAAGTGGACGCGCATATCATTCGATGAAAGATAGCTTCCGCCGCTCAGGACGTCTCCTCGTTGCCGAATTCCGTTTGCGCTTAGATAGACGGTTGCGCCAACCGCATCACGGGGACTTTTCGGCCCGCCGATAAGTTTCATCTCAACCCAGTGATGTTGGTCTAGAGACACGTTGCGAAGCAGAACTGGGCTACCGTCCATGCTGTTAATCACTGCGTCGATCTTGCCGTCGTTGAACAGGTCTCCAAATGCGGCGCCGCGGCCCACAGTGACTACGGCCAATCCTGATCCCTCTACCGCAGGCACGAGCTCGAATCTGCCTTTGCCCAGGTTGTGATAGAGAAGCGGCCGCTGGGCATAGCTTTGGCCCCATTCCGGATGCTGATCGACTTGTGGGTATACGTGGCCATTGACGATGAGCAGATCTTTCCATCCGTCATTGTCGTAATCGAGGAACCCGTCGCCGAACTTCACAAACGGGATCGAGGTCCCGGCAATACCGGCCTGGTAGCTGACATCTGTGAATGCCCCCTTGCCGTTGTTCTGAAACAGTATGGGGAAATCGTCAGAGAAGGTCGTGCTCACTACCGAAAGGTGTCCGTCGTTCTTGTAGTCGCCGACGGCTAGCCCCATATTGGCGGCCTCCCGTCCATCCCCATTGAGTGCAAATCCGCTTTCGTAACTCTCGTCTTTGAATGTGCCGTTTCCCTTGTTGATGTACAGATAATTGGGGGTGGAGTCGTTGGCCACGAGGATATCTGGCTTGCCGTCGTTATTGATGTCGGCAAATAGGGCATCCAGTCCGTAGTAGCCGTTGGGCCCGTCGACTCCCAGTTTTTTGCCGACGTCGGTAAATGTCCCGTCGCCGTTGTTGTGAAACAGGTGTTCGTGCCCTCCGTTCAGTCCGCGCGGTCCGCACATCACCCTTACGTTTCGGTATTGGCAGAAGTTGTAATCGGCGGCCTTGGATCCTGAGAGCAGGGCACTCTTCAAATCGATATCAAGATAGCCAGCCACGAAGAGGTCTAGCTTGCCATCGCCGTCATAGTCTCCGAAGGTGGCGCCTGTGTGATCGATCGTCTTGTGAGCAGAGCCTTCATCAAGAGCCACGCCGGCCTGCACCGCGAGATCAGTGAACGTGCCGTTGTGATTGTTGTGATAGAGCCGGCTGGCCCCGACATTGTTCACAAAGAGATCTGGCCAACCGTCATTATCGTAATCGCCGACAACACACCCAGTTCCCCATCGGTCGTTCGCCGCACCGGCACTCCCCGTCACGTCAGTGAACGTGCCGTCGTGGTTGTTATGAAACAAGGCCGCATGCGGAGAGGGCGCCTTTCCTGCCATCGCGTCGGGTGTCGATCCATTCACGAGGTAGATATCGAGCCAGCCATCGTTGTCGTAGTCAAGAAGACAGACACCCGACCCCTTCGCTTCAATGATGAGTCCCTTTTCCGTCGTTCCGGTGACATTCCGCCATTTGGAGAGCCCGGCCTGTTCGGCTATATCGTTGAACACAACCGGCCCTGTCTTTACGAAGCCACCGGCCGTGATCGGACGGTGCAGGCTATCGAACATCGCGGCTTGAGGACCGGCATTTGTCATTTCTCCGCCGGACGCTTGCGCCTGCTGTGCGGCGACTTGGACTGTTGAACAGTGGAGGGCGAGGACCAGCAATCCACTAGTCGCTGAGCAGGAGCCGGCCGCGACTGATCTGACAAAAATGTGCCTCCAACGCCGAACACCGAGGAGGGACCGCTGAATAGGAGAGCGGGGCCATCTGAATCGCAACACCTTTACCTCTGTCGGACATGTTACAGCCGTGGCCAAACTGGCAAAGCACGCATCGTCAAGCCGAATGGATTCGCCGAAGACGGATTCGGCGAATCGCGATTCGCTCTGAAGTGATAAGCCGACCTGTTCCGCACAATTCGTCAAAAAGACCTTGACAGAAAACTTAGAGCAAGCATAGGATTCGCAAGTTAACGATAACGTTAGCGATTGCGCTGGCTACACACAATGCCGGTGAAAACGCTCCCCTTATCGTCTGCGCTACTTCCCTAAGAACTGAAAACTTAAAACACTGGCAGTTTGTTCACCTATCAACCTGTCGCTAAGGAGGCCAGATGAAATCGCCAAGCGGAATCGTCGCAAATTTGGGCTGGCAACGTGCACTGTCTTTGACGCTCTTGAGCATCGTGGGGTTGATCGCCCCGAGCGCCGTTGCGCAGCAGGCAACCGCAAACGTCACCGGTGTCGTTAAAGATCAGAGCGGCGCTGCGATCGCAAATGCGCAGGTTGATCTCACGAACGTAAGTACTGGCGTGGTGAGGAAGACGGCCAGCAACACAGACGGAGTCTATAACTTCCCGAGCGTCGTGCCCGGCAGTTACAGCATGCAGGTTTCCGCGAGTGGGTTTAGTGCTGTTTCGCAGCCGGCTGTAACTCTTCAGGTAGGCCAGACAGCCACCTTTGACTTCCACATGAATGTCGGCGGAACGACGAGCACCGTCACTGTGACCGCCGAAGCGCCCGCGTTACAGACTGCGACTTCGGAATTGGGCACAGTCGTCTCGCCCGATCAAATGAACGACCTGCCTCTCAACGGTCGCAACTTCACCGAGTTGCTGTTGATCACCCCCGGAACAGTCAACCTCAACACCGATCAGAACAGTGGTGGTGGGGGAGGCTGGAATGGCGCGTCAGTCGGACAATTCAGTTTCCCTGCGGTCAACGGCGCCCGCAACCGCAGCAACATGTTCATACTTGATGGATCGAACGACCTGAACACCTTGTCAGGCACCTATAACTACGCGCCGATCGTAGACGGGATTCAGGAGTTTAAGAGTCAGGGACACAATGATCTGGCTGAGTATGGCGGGGCTGCCGGTGCAGCGGTCAGCGTGGTCACAAAGTCCGGAACCAATCAATATCACGGTGCCCTCTGGGAGTACCTGAGGAACGAAGTGATGGATGCGACCGGATACTTCGAAAAGGCGCTTCCTCCGTTGCGCCAGAATCAGTACGGCGCTACGATCGGTGGTCCGCTCTCAATTCCAAAACTCTACAACGGTAAGAACCGCACATTCTTCTTCGCAGCATGGGAGAATTACAAGTACCGTTCAGCATCAGAAACCGGAGCGCTGGCAGCGACGGATGCGATGCGCTCCGGCGACTTCAGCGTCCTGGGCGTAACGCTCTACGACCCCGCAACGACAACCTACGACTCTGCGACAAATTCCTACTCGCGGCAGACTTTCACCGATGAATACAACGAAGGGCCGGGAAACACAGCGCTGTGCAATGGGCACATCAACTGTATCCCACAGTCCAGAATCCACCCGATCTCAGCGGCCTACCAGAGCATCATTCCTACTGGTGGTGACGCCACGGTAAATGGATCGAATCTCTTTTATCCCGGAAGGTCTACAGCCGATCAATACTCTGGGACGCTGCGTGTGGATCAGAATTTCGGCAACAACAATCAGTTGATGTTTCGATACAGCCAATTCGATCTCTATAAGACAGATCCGTCGGGCACAATCGGCGATGCCTTCGTCAATGTTCCCGGACACAACTACATTGGACATTGGACTCACACCTTTAGCCCGACGGCCTTCTCAGACGTGTACTTCAGCAGAAACTACGGGTACACCTACACTGGAACGACTCACAACGGTGAGGACGCGGCGTTTATTGGGCAATTGAAGACGCTGGGAATGTCCCCGTTCTTTACAGTTCTGAACAACACGGACTACGCACCGCAGTACACGGCGGACGGCTATGTCGGGCTGAGTGGTTCGCAGTTGCAAGCCTCAGGCTTGGCAGATGACTGGCAGTTCGGCGGTTCGTTCACCAAGATCCTTGGCAGGCACACAATCAAGGCAGGAGCAGATTTCCAAACCAACAGCTTCACTTCGCCGATCGCATACTCCAACGTTGGCTTCTCAGCAACACAAACCGCGGGAGTGGGTGCACAGCAAGGCGTCGGTGGAAACAGTTGGGCATCCCTGCTGCTCGGTATTCCTTCCTCGGCCGGTTACCGAAACATACATGAAGTAGCGAGCGGCGGCTGGATCAACGGGATCTTCATTCAAGACCAGTTCAAGGCCACCAGCCGTCTTACCATTAACCTCGGTTTCCGAAATGACATGGTGCTGACGCCGATATATGGCACAGGTAAGGGCGGCAACTACTACACAGGAGAGGCGAACCCGATCACCGGCCAGTACATTCTCAACGCACTTCCGCCAGACTGTTCCGCGACGCAGGGCGCGCCTTGTATTCCGACCGGCACTTACACTGCATCGAGCACGCCGGCTCCGGGTGGGCTTCCCCCACACGCTGTCGTAAGCCCTTCGTTGAGGGTGATCCAGAACTCGTTATTCAATTGGGCTCCCCGGCTTGGGCTGGCCTACCGCGTCAACAACAAAACAGTTGTTCGCGCGGCCTATAGCCGGTTCTACGACGAGTGGGCGGACATCACGCAGCTATCGCAGAACTTCGGCGGGAACTGGCCGGCGGTTGCGACGATCCAAAACAATGGCCTGAATACCAACATTCCTACCGTGACTGCGGCGGATCCTCTGCAGTTTGGCAGTGGTGGATCGATCGTTTATCCAATCAACGACTTCAGCCAGGTGAGCCAGTGGATGGTAGATCCGAACTTCCAGACTCCGGTCTTCGACCAGTGGAATGTCGGTATCCAGCGGGAGCTGCCGAGCAATATGACTCTGGATGCCAATTACGTGGGTTCCAATGGCAGACATGAAGACTGGGGGCCAGTTTTGAATGTCCCCCAACCAGGCCCAGGAGATATTCAATCGCGGCGGCCCTATCCGTACATGCTTCAACAATGGTTCGACCAGAGCGCAGGCAACAGCCGGTACAACGCCCTCCAGGTCACGGTAACGAAACGTCCCGTCCATGGACTTAGTTTTCTGGCTGCCTATACGCTTTCGCATTCAAACGCTGATGGCTGCAACCTCGGGGCAAGCTGCGATTCGACGAATCCTTACAACAAGGCCGGCGATTACGGAACCTCTGACCTGAACCAGAAACATGTCTTCTCAGTAGCATTCACGGCCGACTCGCCATACAACAGGTCCGCTTCCAGGCTAGTCTCGACCTTGGCTGGCGGATGGTCAGTCAACGGCATCGTACAAGTTACTTCGGGCAAACCCTATACGGTTACCACGAACAGCGATCCTGAAAATGTGGGTTGCTGCAATCAGCAACGAGTCGATGTCGTCGGCAATCCAGACAGTGGACATGGTATACACACGCAACAGCAATGGTTCAACATAGGCGCCTTCGCTCAACAAGCGCCCTACACTTATGGCAACGAAAAAGTGAATCCATGGGTGGGGCAGCATTGGAACAATGTTGACATGTCCATATTCCGCCAGTTCCACCTGGGGATTGGAGAACAACGATACTTTGAGTTCCGCGCAGAGTCCTTTAACCTCTTTAACAATGTCGTCTTTAATCCGCCGGACTCGACCATAAACGACACGAATTTCGGGCAAATCACGAGCCAATGGAACGCGCCGCGAGAGTTGCAGATGAGTCTGAAATTCTATTATTAGCTGCATAACGATCCTGCGCCCGGGTCTCTATGTCGGTAACGGATGAGACCCGGTTCTCGCAGAGTGGAAATATCGCCGGGCGCAAGTCGCGGCGATATTCTTGTTTTTGAGGGTGAATCTTCGCCGAGAGGTCAAGACGAATCGAGTGCGTGTTCTCTCCTGAACCTGCTGCTCAGCCTCGCCGTACTTGAGGAGATACATTTGCCAGGATCCTCGTGCAGTCATACGGCCACTGATCCTCCTTCGATGATCGATGAAACCCGGCGCAGCTTCATGCGTGGGGCTGGCATGCTCGCTCCCCAATTCATGTTTCCGTGGCTGCGATCGCCACGCGGCATATTTCTGCTGCTCAATTCGCCTGCGAGTGCGGCACTTCCACCCACCATCAAATTCGACGACATCGCGCAAAAAGCGGGTGTGCACTTTGTCGTGGAGAACTGCCCGACCGCGGAGAAGCATCAACCCGAGACAATGCCCGGAGGGATCGCATTGTTCGACTACGACGGGGATGGATTCCTCGACATCTATCTGGTCAATGGCGCCGAGATGCCGTCGCTTGTGAAGACGAGCCCAAAGTACTGGAACCGCCTGTTTCACAACAACGGCGATGGAACGTTCACCGATGTAACCGAGCGCGCCGGAGTCGCAGGAGCGGGATACGGGATGGGAGCGGCGGTGGGTGACTACGACAACGACGGGCACCCAGACTTGTTCTTGGCGAACGTCAATGGGAATCAGCTCCTTCACAACAACGGTGACGGCACTTTCACGGATGTCACCGTGAAAGCAGGTTTGGAAGGCGCATCGTACAAAGGCCGCAAGATGTGGTCAATCGCAGCCGGTTGGTTCGACTACAACAACGACGGGCTGCTGGACTTGTTCGTCGCGAACTATTGTCAGTGGGATCCGAGCTTCGAACCTGTTTGCGTAGGCTTGAATGGTCGCGGTTATTGTCACCCAGGCAGCTTCGCCCCACTTCCGAACACGCTGTACCGGAATAACGGAGATGGCACGTTCACCGATGTGTCCGCCGAAACCGGGATCTCATCGGTTCTGGGCAAGGGAATGGGAGTCGTATTTGCGGATTATGACGGCGATGGTTATCTCGACGTTTTTGTAGCCAATGACAACAGCCCGAACTTGCTCTTTCGCAATCGCGGCGGCAAACGATTTGAGGAAGTTGGGTTTCAGGCGGGTGTGGCCTATAACGACGAGGGAACTGCACTGGCTGGGATGGGCGCGGACTTCAGGGATCTGAACAATGATGGCTTACCGGACCTGTGGCATACCGCAATTGAAAACGAAACGTTTCCGTTGTTGATCAACGACGGCAAAGGGCTCTTTCGTAATGCAGGGCGGGATAGCCACATTGCAAATCTCACCAGGCCGATGTCAGGATGGTCGAACGCCATCGTCGATCTCGACAATGACGGATGGAAAGACCTGGTGGTGGCCCGCAGCAATGTGATGGACAACATCGGGGAGATTTCCCGTCACTTCAGCTATTCTGAGCCGAATGCCGTCTTTCGCAACCTCGGAAACGGTCAGTTCGAAGATGTGAGCGCGTCTGCTGGAACCGACTTCACTCGGCCGGCACCTCATCGAGGGCTGGCATTTGGGGATCTGGACAACGATGGACGCATGGACCTGGTGGTTACGGCTCTCGGCGCTCCGGTACGTGTCTTCCGCAATGTGACGCAGACTCATAATCACTGGATTCTGCTCAAACTGGTTGGAACAAAAAGCAATCGGATGGGCATTGGCGCAAGAATTCGGATAACCACTGACGATGGCAGGATGTTGTACAACGAGGCAACTACCAGTACCGGATATGCAGCTTCCAGCGATCCGCGAGTCCACTTTGGCCTGGGAAGCTCGCGCGTGATCAAGGAGATAGAAATTCTTTGGCCATCGGGTACGCGCCAGTTGTTGCACAGTGTGAATGCGGATCGCATACTCGAAGTGGTTGAGCCCCGTGGTGCGACTCAACCATGAATCGGGCCAAATGGAATGGATTCGTCGTGAAGCGATCACTTATCGGCTGTAGTGTATTCGTGCTCGGGCTCGGAGTATCCGCACAGGCGCAACTCCCGAGTACTTGCAAGCCGCCGGCTTCGGCGGCCCAGTCGCCAGCCGGCACGCCTCCCGCCCGCGTCTATAACGCGATAGGAGTCTGGTTCGCCCAAAAGGGAGATTCTAACTGTGCAGTCGCGGCTTTCAAATATGCTTTGCATCTGGATCCCCGCTCGGCAGAGGCACATTTCGATCTTGGGCTTGTTCTGCAAAATCAGAATCAGACAGTCGCTGCAATCAGTGAGTTCCGACTCGCCCTGCGATACGATCCGGCATTGTCACAAGCGCATTGCGGGATAGGGTCCTCTCTCACTGAACCGGCGGAGGCTGAAGCCGAATTTCGCAAGGCATTGGCTGCAGATCCGCAATCTGTATGCGCAATGGACGGGATGGCGCAGGCCCTTGTGAAGGAGAGACGATTTGATCCTGCCGTTGATTTGTGGCGGAAGGCTCTCACCATTCAGCCGGACGCTCCGGATATGCGTCTCGCTCTGGCAACGGCTACTTACAAAGCTGCCAAAGCGCGCCAGGCAAATGGAATTCCGCCGTTGGTGGGCGCCGACGTTGCGGACGCCATCCAGCTTTTGACAGATTTGACCAAGAGCCTCCCCGACATGACTGCTGCACACTTTGCTCTTGGCAACATCTTTGCAAACGAGCGTCGTGATCGCGAAGCCGCCGACGAATACCACGAGGTGATCAGCCGGAACCCTGGAGACACTGTCGCTCTGGCGGCACAGGTGAAAGCCCTGATCGACACATCGGCTTACGCCGAGGCGGTTGCGCCCGCGCGTGACTACGTGCGAAAGAAACCAAACGATGCCTCGGGGCACGTTATGCTTGGCACCGTGTATCAGCAACTCGGCGACTATGCGAAGGCGGAGCCGGAACTTGTACTCGGCGCTTCCCGGATGCCCGACGACTTTGAGGCTCGATATCAGCTTGGGCTCCTTCTGGGGCGCATTGGGAAACCGACACTGGCGCTTCCGCATCTTCAAAAGGCTGTCGCGCTGAAACCCGGGGATAGAGCAGCAAAATACCAACTCGTCGCTGTCTTGCGCTCGCTTGGTAAAACACAGGAATCAACGCAGATTGTTGAGCAGCTGCGTAAAGAACAGGACAAAGAATCCCTGGGTAGTCAGTTGGCGGCAGAGGGCACCAAGGCCAACGATCTGTTGCAATCCGGAAAGGCAACTGAAGCAGTCCAGATCTACCGCCACATGCTCGAAGAGATGCCGAACAGTGCCTGGACGGCTTATAACCTCGCACTCGCACTTGAGGCCACGAACGATATGAAGGGTGCTGAAGACACTCTTCGAAATGCGGTCGAAATGGATCCGAAACAGGCGAAGATCCAGGCCGAACTAGGCCGCCTCGAACTGGCCAAAGGAGAAGCGCAGTCCGCGCAGATGCGGTTTGAATCTGCGCTTGACCTGCAACCAGGACTTGTAGAGGCGCGCGGAAATCTCGCGATGCTTTACGCGAAGAAAGGGGACTTGACTTCGGCGGAGAAACTCCTCCGCCAGACCGTGGAGGACGATCCGAACTACAAGGAGGGCCATCTGAACCTCGGGTTGATCCTCGCCCAGCAAAACAGGAAATCCGACGCTGAGAAGGAACTCGAAAAAGCGGTCGCGCTAGCGCCAAAGGATCCCGCAACGTTGACAACGGTTGGTAAGGCGGAAGTGAAAATGGGAAAGGTTGCAGAGGGGATCAGTTTCCTTCAACAGGTAGCGGATCTGGCACCCAATTCGGCCGCAGCCCATTTGGACCTCGCGCTTGCGCTCTCAACCAGTTACAACTTACCTGCCGCCCTGAGCGAGACCGGCGAGGCGGTCCGCCTTGCTCCCCAGTCCGCCGTAGCCCATTTCTATCGCGGGCGAGTTCTGTACGATTTGAGCCGCAGCAAGGAAGCACTCTCTGAGTTTGAGACCGCCTGCAGGCTCGATGCAAAGATGCCCGAGCCTCGATACTTCCTCGCCCTCATTGAGAAGCAGGATGGCGACTACGCGCGTGCAGCCAATCTGTTTGAAGCGACCGTTGATCTGCAGCCACGAAACGCAATGGCGTGGTATCTGCTCGGTCAATCTCGCGAGAAGATGTCGGAAACTTCGAAGGCTCTCATCGCGTGGCGCAAGGCAATCGAGGTCGATCCTAAGTTTGCTCAGGCGCTGATCAGTCTCGCACGTGCGATCCAATCTACTGATCGGGCTGAATCCGAGACTTTGATGGCGCGCTATCTGGCCGTTCAGAAGGAGCGGCGCATCCTGGATAAGGCGGATACTCTTGCCAATAGCGGCATCGAAGCCGCATCCGCACACGATTGGCCTGCAGCGATACAGCAGATGAAAGACGCAATCTCCGCCTGCGGCGAATGCGCGGCAAAAGCCGATCTTTTCAGGAAACTTGGAATTATCGAGTGCCAGGCAGGCGACCTTGAGAACGGCGAAAAGGAGTTGCTGGCCGCCAAAGCGCTCAAGCCCGATGACGCAATAACCCAGGCCGCCCTTGAGCTTACCGTCCAAGCCCGAAGCAGGCAGCGAATTTCTGCCGCCGAGACGAAGCGTTAATCAATAGCAAGTACATCGAGCGTAATTGGGCGCCAACAGTTCCGAGCTCGGAGATGATGCACGCACTCCCGTATACGCGGAGAGACGGTCCTGTAAAGATTCATTGAAGCATACCACCAAGCATCACGAGGGCTTCTCGATGTTCATACGTGGACTCGCGTGAAACAAAGAGTCCGCTGGGACATGACGGGCGGCCCGAGATTGGAAGATTGCGACGTTACGTATTCCACAATGGAGACACCGTTCAGCCGTGACGTCGTGAAGGAACTGCGCGAAGCCGGCCGAAAGCAACATAAAGCGATTTATTTGGCTTGTTTTGGTTTGCTATACCTGTGTATATTTCGAGCATTCTGAAGCTGCCAAGCCAGAGCCGAATCAAATAACCGGAGTTGAGGAGGGGTCTACCGATGGGAATAAAGGGAGAAGGGCGCTCGGCTCGGAAAACGTATTCTCGCGAATCGAGTATTAGCGCAGAGAAGACGCCAACTCACAGCTTAGATGGGGAGAAGGTATGAAACCTCGCGTCACGCAAATGATCAGCTGCACAGTCGCTTCTTTATGCATGATCTTGAGCTGGATATCAGTGCAAAAGGGCGCTGCGCAAGAGAAGTCCACCCTTCCGTACATGAATCCGCAGATATCTCCAGAACAGCGCGCAATCGATCTGGTACATCGCATGACGCTCGAGGAGAAAGCAACGCAGATGCAGAACAACTCTGCCGCGGTACCGCGGTTAAAGATTCCCGCGTACCAGTGGTGGAGCGAGGCTCTGCACGGCGTGATCAATGAAGGCGTGACGGAGTATCCGGAGCCGGTTGGTCTGGCTGCGACGTTCGACGTGCCGGGGATTCATACGATGGCGGCACAGATCGGAATTGAGGGCCGCATCAAGCACGTGCAGAATTTGCGCGAAGGACACACGGGACTGATGGGCGGACTGGATTTCTGGTCTCCGAATTTGAATATCTTCCGCGATCCGCGCTGGGGACGCGGGCAGGAGACGTATGGAGAAGATCCTTTCCTGACGGGGCGCATGGGTGTTGCTTATGTGACGGGATTGCAGGGCACAGATCCGAAGTACTACCTCGGTATCGCGACGCCGAAGCACTATGCAGTGCACAGCGGACCGGAGCCTACGCGGCACTTCGCAGATGTGGACGTGAGCAAGCACGACCAGGTGGATACGTATGAGCCGGCATTTCGTGCGGCGGTTGTCGAGGGCAAGGCGGGCTCTGTGATGTGCGCGTACAACGCGATCAATGGCGAGCCGGCGTGCGCGAGCCAATATCTGCTGCAGGATCAGTTGCGCGGTAAGTGGGGCTTTCAGGGATACGTCGTTTCAGACTGCGATGCGGTGAGGGACGTTGCTGCGAATCATCGCTACCGCCCGACGCAAGCGCAAGGTGCGGCGATCTCGGTGATCCGCGGAATGGACAATGAATGCGTGACGTTCACTCAGCGGTTCGGAGAGCCAGTGGAGAAGGCATACGTGGATGCGGTTCAGCAGGGGTATCTGCCGGAGAGCGTTCTGGACAATGCGCTGGTTCGGTTGTTTACGGCGCGAATGAAGCTGGGCATGTTCGATCCGCCGGAGATGGTTCCTTACACGAAGATCGATGAAAAGGAACTGGACAGCGCGGAACACCGGGCGCATGCGCGGAAGCTGGCGAACGAGTCGATGGTGCTGCTGAAGAATGATGGACTGCTTCCGCTGAAACCGTCGATCAAAAAGATTGCTGTTGTGGGGCCGCTGGCGGATCAGACACGGCCGCTGATTGGAAACTATGCGGGGCAGCCGACTCACATTGTGTCGATCCTCGACGGACTTAAGGCAGAGTTTCCCAATGTGGCAATTACGTTCGTGCCGGGAACGCAGTTCCTGCGCCCAGATGGTTCGCCGGTGCCGGATGCGTTGCTGACGACTCCGGACGGAAAACCAGGGCTGAAGGCTGATTACAGCGAGGGGATGCGCAGGGGACCGGGCCAGGCCTCGAACACCCCGCCGCTGCTGAGCCGGACGGAAACGAACGTGAAGCTGAGCGAAGAGAATCTGCCGAAAGAAGTGACGGGGAAGAAGACCTTCGGTGCGCAATGGTCCGGATTCCTGACGCCGAATGAGTCGGGAGATTTTCTGATCGGGATTCGCTGCGAGGGATTCGGCAGAGTTTCCGTGGATGAGAAGCAGGTGGCGATGGCTTTCGGCGGCGGCACGCGCGGGACCTCATCGGCTGTGGGCCGGGTACACCTTGAGAAAGGACGGAAGGTTGCGCTTGAAGTTTCGTATGGGTTGAGGAACAGCAAGCCGCATGCAGAACTTATCTGGGCGAAGGTGAACAACGCGCCATCGCAGGATGCGATTGCGGCAGCGAAGAATGCCGATGCGGTGATCGCGGTGGTTGGCATCACGAGCCAGCTTGAGGGCGAAGAGATGCCGGTGAGCGAACCGGGCTTCCTGGGTGGAGACCGGACGAGCATCGATCTTCCGCAGCCTGAAGAGGATCTGGTTGAGGCCGTTGCTTCTACGGGCAAGCCCCTTGCAGTGGTGCTGATGAACGGCAGTGCGCTGTCGGTGAACTGGATCAACGAACATGCCAATGCAATTGTGGATGCGTGGTATCCGGGAGAAGAGGGCGGCGCGGCTGTAGCGGAGACGCTGAGCGGGAAGAATAATCCGGCGGGGCGGCTTCCGGTTACGTTCTACAAGGGTGTGGAGCAATTGCCTAACTTTGAAGACTACGGAATGGCGAACCGCACGTACCGCTACTTCACAGGAAAACCGCTGTATCCATTTGGCTATGGGCTCAGCTACACGAAGTTCAACTACAGCGATCTGAGCGTGCCGACACAGGCTGTTGTTGCCGGGCAACCAGTTGCAGCAGATGTGACGGTGACGAACACGGGAAAGATTGCGGGCGACGAAGTGGTGCAGGTGTATCTGAAGTTCCCTCAGGTGAAGGGTGCGCCGAATGTGGCTCTGCGCGGATTCGAAAGAATACATCTGGATGCGGGTGCGAGCCAGAAGGTTCACTTCGAGCTGAAGCCTCGCGATCTGGGCATGGTAACGGAGGAGGGGAATCCGATCATCGCGCAAGGGGAGTACACGATCAGCATCGGTGGGGGGCAGCCCGATACTGAAGCGCCGGGCGTGAGTGGAAAGTTCCATGTGGATGGACAGTACGCCTTGCCTGAATAAGCAATTAGTGGGATCGCGCTGGCAAATGAGCGGCGCGATCCGGAAGGTACCCACTCCACAAAGATCACGAGAGGAGATGCTGTCCATGGCGAAGTCAAAGGATTCTGTCATTCTTACGCGGCGTGAGGCTCTGCGTTTGTCAACCACGGTTGGACTGGGTGCGACGCTGAGCAAGCCGGCGTTCGGTTCCGACAGCGTGAAAACGGCAGCTCATCAGGAACCGGGCAACGTGTCGACGCCGCGATCAGCGATTGCGAAGACGCAGTACGGCAAGGTGCGCGGGTTCGAGGACGGGGGCGTGCTTACATTCAAAGGCGTGCCGTACGGGGCGACTACGGCTGGTGAGAATCGGTGGCTGCCCGCGAGGCCGCCTGCGCCGTGGACGGATGAGTATCCGGCTTTGGTGTATGGAGCGAACTGTCCGCAGAATCTGCATACGTGGACCGGGATCGAGCAGACATTTCTTTTCGACTGGGACGACGGCTGGCAGAGCGAAGACATGCTGAAGTTGAACATCTGGACGCCGAGCCTGACCGGAAAGCGGCCGGTGATGTTCTACATGCATGGAGGCGGGTTCAGCTTCGGGTCGTCGTATGAGCTGCCTTCGCACGAGGGCGCGCAGATGGCCCGGCACCACGACGTGGTGCAGGTGTCGGTGAATCATCGGCTGAATATTCTTGGGTTCTTCGATGCGGCGGAAATTGGCGGCTCTGCGTATCAGGACTCGGCGAATGTGGGCATGACGGACCTGGTGGCGGCGCTGAAGTGGGTTCATGAGAATATCGAGAACTTCGGCGGCGATCCCGATCGCGTGATGATTTATGGGCAGTCGGGCGGCGGGTCGAAGGTGACAACGCTGATGGGCATGCCCTCGGCGGTGGGGTTAATTCATCGTGCTTCGGCGCAGTCGGGGGGCGGCGGCAACATTCCAAGCAGGGATCAGCAGAAGGAACTCGCGCGGCAAACGATGAAGGAACTCGGGCTTGCTCCGAATGACATCGGGTCTCTGCAAAAGATGGAGTGGGCGAAGCTGTTCGCGGCCGGGAATGCGGCAGCGGCGAAGATCAATCCTCCAGGGCCGCCAATGATGGGGCCGGGAACTCCGGGCACTCCCCGGGTAGGTTGGTCACCGTGTGTTGACGGAAAGATCGTGAATATGAGGTCGTTCTTTGATGCGGCGCCAGAGATTTCGAAGAATGTGCCGATGCTGGTGGGTTCGGTGAGCGAAGAAGGAAATCAGATGTCACAGCGTCCGACGGAAGAGGAGTGGCGAGCGAACCTCACAAAGATGTACGGCGCGGAGAAGGCGACCGCCGTAGTTGCAGCTTTGAAGAAGGCTTATCCGCAGAAGAAAATCCAGACGTTGTCATATATGTGCAGCGGCAGGCCGGGGTTGAATGGTTTGTCGATGCGGAACAACGTGGTTAAGATGGCGCGGTTGAAGCATGAGCTGAAGGCAGCGCCGGTTTACGCATGGTACTTTACCTGGCAGACGCAGATTCTAGATGGAGTGGCGGGCGCGTGGCATACGGCCGAGCTTCAGTTCTGCTTCGACAACACAAAGCGGTGCGAGCAGGGTACGGGGAATACTCCGGAGGCGCAGGCGCTGGCGAAGAAGATGGCGTCGGCGTGGGCAAAGTTTGCAGCGACGGGAGATCCGAGCAGCCCGGAATTGAAGTGGGCGCCGTCGGATCCTGAGAAGAACAACACGATGATCTTCGATAACCAGTGCCGGATGGTGGATGATCCGGAGGCGGAGGCGCGAAAGATCATCCTGGCATAATGCATTCTGTAATCTTCTTGAATCGCATTGTCAGCTATAGACGATTGGGACTTGGAAACGGGCTTGTAGCCACCGGGCTATGAAGTCGCCTCTCGGATAGGTGAGGGTGGTCCATGAACCCGTGTCCCGTCATCAGGTCTTTGTAGCCCATTCTCTGCAAAGCCATTCGGATTGTTCCGTTGCTCAGGGTCGGTTTTTCGGGCCCTGCCCCGGAACCAGATACTTGCTCTCACTTGTGATCGATTGCAGCAGCTTCAATACCTGGATCGTCTCGTCGCTGAGTCTGTAATCCTTCGAGAGGGGTTTGGCGTTCTTCACTTTTGCGTCGCTGAGTTTGTGGATCTCCATCTCTTGTCTTTCGTGAGATTTACCCACTGACGCCGATACCCCCGGTCGAAACTGGGATTCGAACTTTGATACCCCCGCCGATACCCCGGTCAATCTTGGACAGCCGTGGACAGAGATTGAACAGAGTCCAAAAGAATCGTCGGATTTCGGCGAGATAGCGCGAATTCAATGTCTACGATGGAGAGGTTTGGACTTCAATAGATAGGAGATGGCGGTGCTAGCAGTCCGTTGCGAACCCGTCTCCGCTCGGAATTCCCGAAAACAGGGAAATCTACAGGGAAATTCACAACTCGGTTCTCAGAATCGAAGTCCCTTTCACTTGTTTTGTGGGGAAAAGCGCGATTTTCGGCATCAAACATCAACAAATTATCAGGGAATTTGGGAAGCCGGAACAGGGAATTCTAAGTCGAGATCGTAAGAGTTTCCAAGCCAGAACGTTCCGGACCGCCGAAAATAGTAGCGGTCAAAGCCCAATTGGATTACTTCAGAGTAAGCGGTCAACCGCCAATGACCCTGACTCCTCGCGTAGTATTCTCGTTGAATTGCGCAACGCTGCGGAATACACGACGTGCAACGAACTAGGATAACCGGGTCATTAGTCGGACTCTTACTCTGCGGCCTGAATGCTCATTCGCAGCAGAACCGCACCTGCGGGCCTATACCCGTTGGTCAACTTGCATCGCTATGCCCGTCGAACAAGAGCTCACCGCCGGCCTATCCTCCAGCGGCCAAAGCTGCTGGTATAGAGGGCAGGGTGAAGGTTTTCGCTCAGATCAATAGGTCAGGAAGGGTCGATTTGCTTTGGGTGGTCAGCGGTCCTGAACAACTCCGCGAGGCAGCCCTTGAAGCCGTAAGGAGTTGGATATATCGTCCGTATTCAATTAATGGAACGCCTGCTGGATTTCGTGCAGTAATCAACGTGAATTTCACGCTCGAAAAGCGATCCGCCGAGGCGCCAACGCACAACTAGTGTGGTCGCCTATACGGAAGTAATTCTGCGGCAGGACGAAGATCCGTCAAAGATCAAAGTAGGCGGTCACTCGCTCGCGATGTTCAGCATCGTGCCAGATTCTCTCAGCGCTCTTCTGCTTCCTAGTCACTTGGTCGGTATAAGGTCGAATTTCTCCGCCCCTTCTTCATAGAAAAGCGCGCCTTCCGTCTTGTCGCCTCCGCTCCAATGCTTACGGCCTCCCGGAACTCGGATGAACTCCCCGGGGCCGACACGTTTCTCACCGTCTTCGTCTTTGTAGAGATAAGCTCCCTTGATCACTACGATCCACAGATCGTTGGTATGTGAGTGCAGTCCAGAATCGTGCCCGGGCTCGAACTTCGTAAATGTTGCATGAGCTCCCTGGGTGGGGTCACCCCAGATGACGGTCATCGAGACCCCTGCCATCGGTGATTGGTCAAACTTGGCATTTGCCGCCGAAACATACAACGCCGATTTTCCGCTGCCCGTCTCATTCTGGTTCTGCGCATTCAGCCAGCTGGCGGAGACGAGGATCAAAGCTGCGAATGCAGACAATCTAAGTGGGTTTGTCATCATATTTCCTCTCTTTGGGATATACAGGAGTTTGTTTTAGGCAGTCCTGCGGCGGAAACTTTATACACCCAGTACATTTAGTTGGGACATACCTTTTTTGCCATGAGATTTGTTCCCGAATCGACCCCAGTCCGGATCGTTTCCGGATGAGCGGTACTTCGCCAAGGAATTCGTGTAGGCGCTCAAATTCGAATCCTGTCGGGTAAAAACTCTCGACGGATGCGCCTCTCGAGCGTATATCTTGGCGTACCGGTGGACCCATCGCTGGGCCGCGGTGAAAGAGGAGGTTGGACTGCATGTTAGGAGAACAAATTGGTATCACTAATGGCAAAAGGCTAGTGAGGAGAGTTCTCTCCACCGATCCCCCAACCGCTGAAGTTTCTTTTGAAGACAGCGGCACCCTTTGGGGAGTCGCAGTAACCGGAATGGGCACCTACACATCGACTATCGGTGCAGACGGTTCCCTTCACGGCACCGGTCAAGGAATTGAGATGACAGCAGAAGGAGAGGCCGCCACCTGGACGGGAACTGGCGTAGGAAAGTTCGGCCCAGGCGACTCGGTCAGCTATCGTGGCATGCTGTTCTTCCGGACCGCTTCGCAAAAGCTTGCCCGCCTGAATAACGCCTGCGTCGCTTTCGAATATGACGTAGATGCATCCGGCGCCACTGTATCCAAAATGTGGGAATGGAAATGATTCAAGCAAAAATCAGTGGGGCACCCCATCTGGACACGGGAGGTGGAGCTGCACCCAAATCAGATTCCTCCGTTAGCGGGTGACTCAACCGGGACACCAAGAGCATCGTCTCTTAGCCAGTAGAAGTCTCCAAATCGGCCAAACTCGCAGAGAGACGTTTGTACCGCTCACCGAAAAGGGCGTTTTTTTGCGCTCCTAAGGGGAATGTTCCCCGCGATGCGCATGTTCATAGAAATATTCGATGAGAAATGGATCGCAACAATGGCGACTTTCGGCGGGATCGAGGTCGCTTTCTTGGGTTGCGGTTGCGACTGTTTTGAAACACTGGGGACAAATTGAATCAATCGTCCCATCGTCATTTACCCGATGGCTGAACTTGCCGAGCCCTTGCATTGCACCACCCCTCCTTCTTTCATTTCTGGAGGCGCTTAGATTTTTGCTATCTATATAGCGCAACTTTAGTAAAGTTTTCAAGAGGTTTATCGGCCCTATATTCGCCTAAAAATTCCATGCCGTTGGGAAGTTGGTGAACTAGACCTTTGGAGGGGATGGGGCGGCATCTCGGCTACGGCGAGGAGACGGTCGTTGCGGCTTCTTTTCTTGCCCTCGAGCTGTTCGCCTTCGATAATGCCGATGAGGCGTGCGCGGACGGCAATGCCTGGAAAAGCAGGCTCATCCATGAGAAGAAGAACGTCGATGGGGTCACCGTCAGGCGCTTTCGTGCGGGGCAGAAACCCGAAATCGTAGGGGAAGGACATTCCGGCGGGCAGAACTTTCTTGACGCTGAAGATGTTCTGTTTGTCGTCGTAAGCGAACTTGTTGCGGATGCCTTTCGGTGTCTCGATGATGACCTGAATCAGGCCTTCGGCCTTGTCGACTGGCTTGAGCAGGATGGGATTGCTCAGGCTCCCGGCGATCTTCTTTGGCATGAGTAGCTCCGAAGTAATAATTCCTTTCGAAATTACTTTGATGTCAAGCCAATCGCGTTTTACTAAATGAATATCCATCCGCGCTTTACTAAGCATGCACTCTCAATATATCTCGCACATTCTAGGCACTTTGATCTGTGTCTTATGGCGATGTAATTTTATTTTTTAGGAATGTAAATATAAACGTGATGTTGTTCGTCTTAGGAGCTGGAAAATAGAGACTCATGAGGTCTCTCAATCTGCGCCTCGCTGATAAGGCACTACCGTTGCGCGAATATCTAGCGAAACGAATGATGCCCGGCGTGTTGACCAGAATTGAGTCCTACATACGCGAGGGGCTGGGCTCAGCAGCAAACCCAAACACGCAACAAAGCAATGCTGAATCTCGACTTCTTACGATGTGGGGTTTAGCACTTCTGGTCTTGACAATTGTTGTATCGCTCTTGTGGTCATCAAACTCACTCTTGAGTGGGGATGAATACTTCTCGCTTTGGACCGACAGGTTATCCACGCTAGCTCAGATAGCACACGTACAGCGCACCTCTCCGGTCTCGATCGACCCGCTTCTCTACCACGTGGCGTCGCATATCGCCGTTCGCATCTTTGGCGCACGTCCATTCGCCATCAGGCTGCCGTCCCTCGTTGGCTTCCTCATCATGCAGGTGGGGCTTTACTTCTTTGTTCGACGAATAACAAGCAAAGGTGCCGCGATTCTTGCGCTTGCGTTCCCGGCACTAACATCCACGCTCTTTTATTCCTTCGACGGCCGCCCGTACGGCATGCTTCTCGGGTTTTGGACGCTGACGATGGTGAGCTGGCAGGCCGTTGTGCGGCGTGAATCAAGGCGCACAGCATGGCTTATTACTTTGGCTATAGCAATCGCTCTGACCGTGAATCTCCACTACTTCGGCGTGCTGATCTTTGTGCCATTGTCTATTGCGGAGTTCTATCGCTCCATGCGACGAAGATCAATCGACATCCCTGTCTTGAGTGCTATCGTTGTCGGTGCGACCGGAGTAGTAGGAATTTTCCCGTTTTTGAAGGCGGCCAATGCATTCCGCGCTCACTATTGCTGCCACGCGATCGGTGCGGGCGATATTCGTGAAGCATATCTTTCGATGTTCCCCCATTTTCGCGGAACGCGCATCGAGACGCTTTCCGATGTAATTCTTCTAATCGCCGGCCTCCTGATTATCTGGTCCTGTCTCCTGCAGCTCCGGAGGGGCTTGATCCAGCTCCCGGGCGCGGAGGCCGCTTTCTTATTTGCGCTTGTCCTGCTGCCGCTCCTGGGCTACATCCTTGCGATGATTACAACGAAGGTCATGGAGCCTCGTTATGTCATTGGAGCCTTTCCTGCGCTTTCGGCTCTAGTGGCAATCAGCCTCGGGCCTATCTTCCGCCTGAATGGGGCAAGTCGAGTTGCTATCGCTTTAACGTTTTTGGGGATCGCAATGATCGGCATTCGACATATCTTATTGGCCCGTAAATCGACTGCAGAAAGCCTGGAAACCCTCAAAGTCGGACCTGAAATCAAAGCTGCGCTCAGGTCGAGCGCAACTGGGAAGATTTATTTCCAGGATTCCGAAGTCTTTGCCTTCGCAAGCTACTACGAACCCGATGCCGACATACTCTCTCGTCTAGTTCTGGTCTACTCTCCCAAGGAGGAACTCAGGTGGAACCACACCGATACGGGGGCTTTCCAGGCAATGTGCATGCAAAACTTCACGTCATTCGATATCGAGCCCTACGAATCGATCACCGACCACGCAGGCAAACTTGTGTTTGCAGTCGTGGATGACCCCAGATGGGACTGGACACACGAAGCCTTTGAGAATGCACACGCGCGGATCACACCGGCCGGTGCTGCATTTGGCGCAGATGTATTGACCGCTCAATTCCACCGAGTTTCAACCGAACACTGAGAGAAGTTTGCCATCGGCCCGCCTGAACTTTCATTTTGCAGCAAACACTGTCGAAAATTTTGCCCCAGCTCACATGTGTGGGGGAGTCGAGCGCGGAAAAACTAAGTCCGAGTGACGCCGTCTCGGAAGTAATTGGGCATCTCCGATTGGTACTCGTCGGTCATGTGAGTTGTTTGAATGCTTAGTGAGAGAGGAGCACGAGGTGTTGCAAAAGGCTGGACTCAGCAGTGAGGCTGATCCAGAGAACTACCTCGGAGGCTCCTCGAAACGATATGTATTACATCGGACTTGATGTGCACAAGAAGTCGATCAGCTATTGCGTGAAGGACGCAGCTGGTCAGGTACAGCAGCAAGGCAAGATCGGTTCGACCCGACGCGAGCTGGACTGCTGGTTGCAGACACTTCCCCAACCCCGGACGATCGCCATGGAAGCGACGATCTTCACCGGGTGGATCTACGATCATCTTGTTCCTCATGCGGAGAAGGTGAAAGTAGCTCATCCTTTGATGTTGCGAGCGATTGCCGCGGCCAAGAAGAAGAACGACAAGATTGATGCCAGCAAGATTGCCGACTGCCTGCGCTGCGACTTCCTGCCCGAGTGCCACATGGCGTCTACTGCGATCAGAGACCGGCGCCGAACCCTGCGTTACCGCAACCTGGTGGTGCGGCAGATGGTGCAGATGAAGAATCGCGTCTCCGGATTGTTGATGGAGACCGGTGTGAGCTACAACAAGCAGCGGCTGCACAAGGTGGGTTACTTCGCTGAGCTGATGTCCGGCAACGACGAAGTGCAGCAGAGCGTGAGGCCGCTGTTGAAACTGAGCCGGGAGATGATCGGCCGTTCCCAAAAACTGGGGTATGCGCTGGTCAGCTCGCTGGAACGCGACCCATTCCTGAAGGAGCGGCTGCGACGCCTGCGAACGATTCCCGGTGTGGGACCGATCACTGCACTTACCTGGGCATTGGAGATCGGCGACTTCAAGCGTTTTGCCACGATTAAACAGGCGATCAGCTACTGTGGCTTGTGCGGAGACGAAAAGAGCTCGGCAGACAAGGTAATGCGGATGCCACTTTCCAAAAAACGGAACAAGCATATCCAGCGCGTGCTGATCGAAGCGGCGAAGCTGGCGCCCCGCGAATGCCATGAACTGGCCGTGATCCACGGCAAAGAAATGGAAAAAGGAAACAAGAACCGCGCCACACTGGAGGTGGCCAGAAAGATGGTCTGCTATATGCTCGCCGTAGAACGGCGGCAACAAGATTTCGTGCCGGCTGAGCAATTCAACAAAACCGCAGCGGCCTAAAAACCCTTCCTAAGAATGGAAAGGCAAAAACATCAGGATCATCAATGCGCAGGCTGCCAGGTCCCGCTGATAGGGGACTGAGCGAAGGAATATCGTTCCGGAGGCTCTCTACGAGTTGTTTCGGGACTGGCAGTGAACACAAACTCAATCTTCTGTGAAGGCTCTTCGGAGCCCGAGACAGCAAATGGATGTCCGGTTCTGCATGGCAGGAACCATCCGCCGAGAGGCTCAAATTGCGCTGGGAAGCATCCTGATCGGTTCAGCGCACGCCCTCCCGGGCGCGCCAGAGATATTTCGTGCTTTTCTCTTGACTTTGACTGGGTCGAAAATCGCGTTCTTCACGCCGGTTTTTGCAGTGGTTCGACTCGGTAGCCAAGGAGTCTAAGTTTCCGAATCATTTTCGTCGCGTGGCGTTGTTTGGACTGTTCTGACACT